>Ga0209499_1002773_pt1 | contig 11037 bp, 17 predicted proteins | sample C_130208_EF_Meta_FD_187306 | JGI IMG/M metagenome (GOLD analysis project Ga0209499, IMG submission 187306) | Freshwater microbial communities from Lake Croche, Canada to study carbon cycling - C_130208_EF_MetaG (SPAdes) (version 2) | ecosystem: Environmental > Aquatic > Freshwater > Lake...
GGAACAATTGGTGCAGCAGGTGCAGGTGCTGCTGGTGCCGCAGGTGCCGCAGGTTTAGCAGGTGCTGCTACTCCAGCCGCAGCCGCAGTACCAGCTGCCGCCACAGGTGCAGGTGCTACAGGAGCAGCCGCAGCAGGAGCAGGCGCAGCATCTTTATTAACTCCTACAAATGTATTAGCTGGTTCAGCAATATTAAATACATTAGGTGCGGCAAATACTAATAAAGCTATTGCCAATGCCTCAAATACACAAACCCAAGCAGGTCAAAACGTGCAAGGTGTGTTGTCAGACCTTTATAACCAATATTCAACAGCTCAACAACCTTACCAAACTCTTGGTGCTGGTGCTGTTCAAGAAATCACTAATCAAGCTCCTTATCTTACCCATCAATTTAATGCGGCAGATTTACAAGCTGGTTTAGCACCTAATTATGATTTCATGCTTGCACAAGGTCAGGGTGCTAATCGTAACTTAGCTAACGCTAGTGGCGGTCAAATATCAGGTAATACATTACAAGGTTTGAGCACATTTAATCAAAATTACGCACAAAATGCGTATCAAAATGCATTTAACAATTATCAAACACAGCGTCAAAACATTTACGGCAATTTATCTAATGCGGCTGGATTAGGTCAAACTTCACTTGGCCAATTAGGAACAGTAGGTGCAAACTTAGCAAATACTTATGGCAATGTAACCACAGGATTGGCGGCATCACAAGCAGGCGCTCAAACAGCACAAGCCGTTAATACACAAAACACATTGAGTAACTTAGGACAAACAGCCTTGTTATCATCTTTAATCAAGCCCGCATAAGGATAGATCATGCCAGTATTCACAGATTATCCAACCACTAAGCAAACATCGTTAAACGATTTGATTGGTGGTATTTCTAATATACAGAATTACCAACAGCAACAGCAATTGATGCCTTTGCAATTGGAAAGGGCGCAATTAGAAACACAAAAAGCAAGGGCAAATGTACCACTAGAAATATCTCTAAAACAACTTGAAGAACTAAAAGCTAGAGAAACAAACCCTAGTGAAATTGCACGTTTGCAATCTTTATCTAGACAGCAATTAGGTACTGAACCTGAAGCAATTACACAACAACAAGAATTAGCTAAACAAGCAAAAACTAAAACTTTATCAGATGCCTTTGCTTACGACAAAGATTACAACGCCCAAATCAATCAAAAATTGGGTGGATTTTTAAACGATAAAGGTTTAAAAGGTAGCCCAAGTGAAGTTTTAAGAGTTTTGAAAGACGCTGAAAATGAAGTCAAGTTATTGACAAAAAGCGATCCTGAACATGAATTAAAAACTGAAGCTCGATTTGCTCCACTAAAAAATCTAGTTGTTAGTGGTAAACACGCCAATGTTGAACAAGCATTGAAAAACATTATTCAATCAGGCGTTACCCCAACAACACAACAATCATTACAAACAAAACAACTTACTACAGTTGGCGGTGCGCCTGCTGTGTTTAATGCTTTGACAGGAACGGCAGAGCCACTAACTATTAATGAACAACCTCAAGGTCAACCACAAGGTTTGCCACAGGGTTTGCCACAGGGTGCACCACAAGGCGGTCCATTGCCACCAGGCATGGCTTTACCGCAAGGTATGCCACAAGGTGTTACGCCAACACAAATGTCATTGCCTTACCCAGTTCGTAAAGCTGGTGACATCAGGCCACTTGCACCAAATGAAATATTAGATACTGAAAAAGGTGCTGCTTATCGTAATAACTTAACTACTAGACAAACTGATTTATCAACATCTAGGCGTAATCTTGATGAAGTTTTAAAAGCAGCAACACAAATTGAAAAAGAAGATTTATTTTCTAGTGGTGTTTTAGGTGCTGTAACTAGAACTTTAAAAGGTCTTGCAGGCGATCCTAAATACAAACAATTAAGCAAAGATTTAGCAAATGTACAAATTGCAAATATCCAAGCGCAAGGCGGTTCAATGGATACCGTTGCTGGTCAGCAATTGCAAAAAATGGCTAATGGCGATGAGACTTACCCGCCTGAAATTCTTAAAAATATTGCTAGAAGAACATACGCTGATATTCAAAACTTGGATATGCAAGCTACTGGTGCAGCTAAATTTGCCCAAAAGTATGGCGATAACAATTTAAATGCTTTTAAACGTTTGTGGTCACAAAATGCCGACTCTAAGGTGTTTGAAGCAATGACAATATTTGAAAATGTCAAAGACAAAACAGAACGTAGTAAAGCCATTAATGAATTATTAGGGTCTAATCCACAGGCTAGACAACAGTTCTACAATAAATACAATAACATCAAGAAACTAACCGAAACAGGGGAACTTTGATGGATGAATTAGGTGAATTGATCCTTGGTGAAAGACCAAAGGTTGAAAGACAACCTAATCTTGTTGCGCCTAAAAAAAGCCCCATGAGTGGTTTAAATCCGCAGTTGCAATTTAAAGAAGAAAAACCTGATGAATTAGGGCAATTAATTTTGGGTGGTGGCGCTGAACCTATTCAATCTCCAGCCGTAGCCCCAACACAAATTCAAAGAATTAACCCTATTGAACAATTGAGGCAAAAACAATTAGCTGATGTTCAAGGCGTTGGTGAAGCTGGTAGAAGTGTTTTATCAGGTATGTTTGCTGCACCAGTTTCTGTATTGGCAGGTATTGCAGGCACATTAACAAGCGGTAAATATGGAACGCAACAAGGTATCCAAGCAGGTCAAAAAACTGCTCAAAATGTGCAAGAAGCCTTAACTTATCAACCTCCATCAGAAAGAGGTCAAGCAATATTACAGGATTTACAAAGCAAATTTGAAGCTAGTAAATTACCGCCTGTTGGTGTTCCTGAAGTCATGGGTATGGGTATGGGTCAGAAACCACAACCAATCCAAGCACCTAAAATTAGGATTGAACCTGTAACGCCTAAAGTAGTTCAACCTAGTGGATTACAACCAGCGGGCGCAGCGGCAACAACCAATAAAGCTGTTTTGCAACAAGCTATTCAACAAGCTGCACCTGATTTAGCACAAGAATTAAAAACTATAAATCCTAAAGATTTAAACCAAAAAGCCTTAACCAACATAACAGAGGCAGAGTCTTTAAAGTATCCAGTACGTTTGACCTTGGGACAAGCGGCAGAAGATGCTAATCTAATATCTACTGAGCGTAATGCAAGAGCAACGCAAACACAGTATTTACAGCGTTTTAATGAGCAAAACAAAGCATTGCAAGAAAACGTTAATCATGTAAAAGAAACTACTGCGCCTGACGTATTTGCCCCTAATTATGTGGCCAATGCTGAAGGTGCAATGGAATTTGTAGGTAACAAGATCAAAGAAAACGAATCGGCCACTAAAAATGCTTATGAGGCATTAGATCAATATGGTGCAGGCAAGATCAAAGTTGATAGTGAAACATTTGCCAACAATGCAATCAAAGCATTGACTGAAAAAGAAGACATTGACTTTTTGCCATCAATAATTAAATCAAAAATTGATACTTATGTTAACGGCAAAGAAATGAATTTTGCCCAATATGAAAACTTACGCACTCAAATAGCTAGAGAAACACGCAAAGCACAAAGAGCAGATGATGGCAATGCGGTTCATGCCTTAACTTTGGTGCGTGGTGAATTGGAAAAGTTACCTTTGATTGGTGAAACTGTAGAAGCAAAAGCATTAGCTGACAAAGCTAGAAGTGTGGCCAAAGCAGAATTTGATTTAGTTAATAAAGACAGTCCTACATATAACAAGATTTATGCGGACATTGTTAACGGCAAGGCAGATACAAAAGACTTTATTCAAAGTTCCGTTTTAAGATCAAAGAATGCTGATTTTGTAAAAATGATGGATTTGTTTAAAAACGATCCTGAAGCTGTACAGCATTTAAGGGCGGGCGCATTAGATATTATTATGAAAGATGCCACGGACGCTAGTGGTAACTTCAAACCTGCAAGGTTCAACAAGGCAATAGAAAACCTTGATGTAAACGGCAAGCTAATGCCTTTGTTTGGTGAAGATGCACTTACCCTTAAAAAGATTGCTAGAGCTGGGCAATTGGTAGAGGCTAGACCTGCGGGCGCTTTTGTAAACGAATCCAATACAGCATTACAAATGATGAAACAATATGGTAGTAAAGTAGCTGGTCAAGTGCCTATTGTTGGTAGATTTGTTGAGCCTGCACAACAATTGTTGCAAGAACGTGCAGCAAAGAAAGAAGTAAAACAATCCTTAAAGCCTGGGGCAGGCGCAAAACTTTCAGACATAGGAAAATAAAATGGCAGTCAATCTATCACCTGTAGGAAATGGTTTCCAATTCCTATCGAGCACAATCCCTAACGTACCTTTAGCTGGTGGGTATATCTATACTTACCAAGCAGGTTCTAGCACGCCCCAAGCGACCTATACAGACAGTTCAGGCGCAACGGCTAACACCAACCCTATCGTATTGGGTACGGACGGCAGAACGCCATCTGAGATATGGTTTACAAGCGGATATAACTATAAATTTATTATTACTGATTCATCAAACAATGTCATTCAAACACTTGATAACCTATATGGAATTATTGGAACAACCCCGTCAGTCTCTGCCGTACCAGCAGGCGGGATCATTATGTGGAGCGGGTCTATTGGTTCTATTCCTACTGGTTATGTTCTTTGTAATGGCTCTAATGGTACTCCTGACCTAAGAGACAGATTTGTTGTGGGTGCTGGTAATTCTTACTCAGTCGGTAACAATGGTGGTTTTGCATCTAGCGGTGTTGTAACCAGTTCAGGAACAAATAATCCCCTTTACTATGCGTTAGCCTTTATACAGAAGACATAACATGAACAACATTGATCCAATCCAATATGGCCAATTGATTGCTAAAGTTGAGATGCTTGAATCTCAAGTATCTGAAATGTCTACCGACATTAAATGTTTATTAGCTATGGCCAATAAGTCAAAAGGTGGCCTTTGGGTTGGAATGACATTAGCGTCATTGTTTGGTGGGTTGTTACATTTTCTTGGTGAAAAGTTACTCAAATGATTGAGTTAATGGCGGTATATCAGGGCTGTAAACTAGCTCACGAAGGCATCAGGAATGCCGTGGAAATATACCAACAGTTCAAAGAAGATGGTAAGGATGTATCGCAGATCATTGGTGAGATTACTGGCCATTTAGGGCGGTTCTTTCAACACAAAGAAGATTTAGTTGCTGCCGAAAAAGAAGCAAAAGATACTCCAAAAGTAAACATAAATGTTAATGAAGAAGCAATGAATCGTGTAATGCGTACACGGGAGTTGCAAAAGATGGAAACCGAATTGAGAGAAATGATTATTTATCAAATTGGTTTGCCAGGTCTTTGGGAAGAATTCGACAAGATGCGCCAAGTCGTTCAAAAAGAACGCAATGAGTTGGAGCGTCAAAAAAAAAGGCTATTGAACTGGTTAAACGAAAACGGGAAGTTCTCATCGAGAAATATAGTGTACGAGCCGCTATATGCGTATCAGTTCTTATATGGGTATTGACCTTTGTTTTGGTGGAATACAGCGTATATAGAAGTTACCAAAAGTCCAAATACCACATTGAAGAATAAAACTCAAATACGACTTTAAGGAGTAGATATGGATTGGTTAAAGACTATAGCACCTACGATAGCCACGGCTTTAGGTGGTCCATTGGCGGGTATGGCGGTTGAGGCCGTTTCTAAAGCTATTGGCGTTGACCCTGCCCAAGTGCAAGAAACCATCAATTCAGGCAAGATGACTGCCGACCAAATAGCATCATTACAAACTGCTGAGATTGCTCTTAAAGCTAGAGCACAAGAAATGGGTTTGGACTTTGAAAAGTTAGCGGTGGCTGACCGTACTTCTGCTAGACAGATGCAAATCAGTACACAAAGCTATGTACCGCCTACATTGTCAATTATGATTGTGTTGGCGTGGGCAATCGTGCAATGGTTCTTGTTAACGCACATTATTGATGGCTCAATGCGTGAGCTTATAGCCCGTGTACTGGGTACTTTAGACGGTGCTTTGATGCTAGTTCTCTCTTTTTACTTTGGTAGTTCTGCTGGTTCACAGGCCAAAGACACCATGATTCACAATTCTGTACCAAAATGACAACACTTTTATCACCCCATTTTTCACTAGAAGAACTGACAGTAACAGACCATAGGGAGTTTACAAATGAACCTAATGACCTTGAAAAAAACAATCTTAAACGTCTGGCAGAGTTACTTGAACAGGTTAAAAGACTTTTGGGCGATAAGCCAATTATGGTTAACTCAGCGTTTAGGTCTAAACAGGTTAATGACGCAGTCGGAAGTAAAGACACTTCTCAGCATCGTATTGGGTGTGCTGCTGATATTCGTGTACCTGGCATGACCCCTGATGAGGTTGTAAAAGCCGTCATAGCGTCCGACATACTTTATGACCAAATCATTCGTGAGTTTGACCGTTGGACGCATATTAGCGTGCCAAATGAGCCAAACGGCAAACCTAGACGGCAAGCGTTGATAATTGATAAACAAGGCACAAGGATATACAGTTAGATTTTCATAAGTAAACAAGGGAGTTTTAGACTCCCTTTTTTTTCGTAAATGTGTCACACTAGTTGAGGACAATAACTTCATGAAAATCAAAGCCTTGGATAATTTTGTTCATGAACATCTTTTAAATAAGATGCAGAAACAATGTTTACCCCAAGATAAAGTTTACGATGTGTCAAAAGGTTATTGGTGGGGAGCTTTTGATGGAGACATTTGTATTGGTTTTTGTGGGCTTGTACCTAGCGCTCGTTGGGGCGATTGTGGTTATTTATGTCGTAGCGGAGTTGCTAGAGCGTTTCGTGGCAAGGGGATACAAAAGAAACTTATCAAAGCGAGAGAACGTAAGGCAAGAGCCTTGGGATGGAATTGGTTAATCACAGACACAACAGACAACCCAGCATCATCAAATTCATTAATTTCATGCGGTTTTAAATTGTTCAATCCCACAATTCCGTGGGGGGGTAAATATACTCTTTACTGGAGAAAGCATTTATGAAGTTCTACAGCGACATGGAGTTTATTACTCTGTTTGAGATGTTCAATAAAAACCCCACAATTATGGCCAAAAACCTTGGATTGTCTGTGCGAGGGGTACAAAGTAGAAGAAATAGGTTGGAGGCTTATTACAAAGAAAACATGGATACGGTGGAGGTAAGGGACATGATTGCACCCAAACCATTACGAGTTAACTTAGGCATAGAAAATGGCACAGTTATTGTATTTTCAGATGCCCACTTTTGGCCTGGTATCAAGACTGCTGCTTATCGTGGACTAATTTGGGCTATACAGAATGTTGAGGGACTTAAAGCGGTAATCAACAACGGAGATGCCTTTGATGGAGCGTCTATAAGCCGTTTTCCTAGAATTGGGTGGGACAGTACCCCAAGCATTATTCAAGAGCTTAAAGCGTGTGAGATAGCCCTTGGAGAGATAGAAGACGAGGCTAAGAAGGTCAACCACAAGATTAAGTTGATATGGCCTTTGGGTAACCACGATGCAAGGTTTGAAAACAGATTAGCTAGTAATGCTCCACAGTATGAATTTGTTAAAGGGTTTAGCTTAAAAGACCATTTCCCACTATGGGAACCATGTTGGAGCACCTGGATAACAGAAAGCGTTATTGTTAAGCACCGATGGAAAGGTGGAGTTCATGCGACTCATAATAACACCGTAAATGCGGGCGTTTCAATGGTTACTGGCCATCTTCATAGCTTAAAAGTCACACCGTTTAACGATTACAACGGTACACGATTTGGTGTTGACACAGGCACATTAGCTGATCCAACTGGACCGCAGTTTGAAAATTATTTAGAAAACTCTCCTACCAATTGGCGGTCAGGTTTTGTAGTGCTGACATTCCATCGAGGGCATATGTTGTGGCCTGAAGTAGTCAACGTAGTGGATGCTAAACACGTTGAATTTAGGGGTAAGGTAATTAAGGTATAAAAAAAGGGGTCTTTGAGACCCCTTTAAGAAGTGGTAAGACCTTATTCAGCGTCTTCTTCTTCTTCTTCTTCGTCATCTTGTAAAGCAAGGTAAACTGCTTCACTTAATTTTTCTAATACATCAACATTGTCTGTTTCAATAGTAACGGTTGTTTCCCAATCTTCAATTTTCAAAGTATATTCCATGATTGCTCCTTGGTTAAAACTTCATTTTGGACTAAGTTTGTGACATTTATATATGTATTTTTGTTGTAAATTAGAGAATATTAAAAATATATTTTGTTTTATAATTGAAAAAAGGGGAATTACATGGCCACAAACTTCACAGTTACTCAGCACAAATCTGCTAAATCTCAACCATCTAATTATGAAGTGGTAAGAGAATACCGCAAAGAGCGTGAGCACGTTATGGCGCTTGAAAAAGAGTTAAAAAAGCACGAAAAGACTGATATTACCCATGCACATCCTAGACATAGCCCTAGCCCAAGCATGAATCAGTCCAAGGCAGGCATCCCAGCTTTACGCAAGGGGTAAGTACATCTTTTTGTACAAGTCGGTTATAGGCACGTTTACAGGCCATTGGTCGGTTATCAAAAGATAATGCAAGGTCTTTAAGTGTGCGTTAACCCAAATAGTCTGTCGCTCATCTTTGGTTAGCTCATTGCCTTGATCTACATCGTGATGGCAAGATTGGCATAGGGCAGCAACATAGTTATCGCTTGCCTTGATGCCACGCCCCTTACCGCCATGCCAGTTAGAGTGTGCCGCCTGCGATTGGTAGTGCCCACAGTTTTGGCAATTCAGGCTTGCGACTACTTCTAATAACCGTTTGTTCCGTACATATTGTGTTTTCAAGTATGACTTCACGGGTTGTGTATCTATGCCCTTGGGTACAGGTGTATCGTCTTCTTTTTGTATCGTCTTCATTTGTTCTTGTTTCTAAAATCTTACCGTTGCGTTGGCATACTGGGCATTTCATTCGTGTGACCTTATAGCTAATCGTTCTGATGCTTCTCTAGTGCGCCACACATCAATGTGCAGGCGTGAGGATTCTAATTGATACTTCAAAGTTTCTTCTTCTTTGACCGAGGAGATTAATTCATCAATTAAAGATATGTAAACAGGGTTTGCGAGAGCATCACGTTCTTGGGCTGCCACTTGGGTAATTCCATCAGCAAATGCTTGTTGCATCAAAATGGCCTTGGTGGTCTTTAGTTTTAGCTCAATGCCAATCCTACTAGACTTGGCCTGTGCGTAATTGGACGCAAAGTTACCAATAAATTCAGCGTGTTTTTCAGGACTCATGTGTTTTTCTCCTTGAGTTTGGCTTCCAAATATTTAACAATGTCTGGCGGTGGGTTCCATCCAATTTTTTCTTCTTCATTGTCAAGCCATATTTCAAACGCATTTATTTCATTATCAGTCAATCCTACCCAAGCACGTTTTACATACTTTTCAGAGCACTCTACACAATACAAAGCATATCCATCACCAACACCACATTCAGCACACGATCCCTGTTCTTTTACTGATTGTGACAATGTTTCTTTTATGGCGGCAATACAGGCATACATCTGCGGTTCAAAGTCTGCTAACACCCAACCATCCATGTTGAGCTGTTCAATTAACTCAAGCGACATTTCTAATGCTTTGTTTTTTGTCATTTTTCTTTTTTTCCAACCTAGTGCGATAGTATTTCTACCAGTAGCCATAATAAAACCCCCAATATTGATATTAAACAAATTAAACCAAATAAAGTTAAAGTTAAAACAATCGTACTCATATTGTCTCCTTAATAATTACTTCTACAAAAGGTTCACCATAAACTTTAGTAGTAAACAAATCAACAACCTGTGCATCGTCAACATAAACAATACCATTCATGCTATCAAGAAATGCTTTTACTATGTTATCAATGTCAGGTTTCTTTGTTGGACGTTCCAAACCGCTTAAACAGTCTTCCTTGCGTGTTTTAGAGTAAGACGCTGGTATAGGGTAAGAAATGTAAATAAATGCCACCAAGGGGGTTTTTAAGGGTTCAGATGCCCCCATAGCAACCATTGCAATGTCACTTATTTGATTTTCGTAGGTTTTAGTTTTTTCATCTGTGTATGTAGAAACAAACTTACCACGCCTAGCAAATCGGGGGCGGCCTTTGCCCTGTGGTTTTCCAGGCACTTTAAATGTTACTAAAAATGTCATTGCAATTCTTTCATTCTTTGAGCTATTGCTTTACCTAACCCTATCCACATACCACTTGAATCTTGTTCTAATTCTTTAACTCTTTGTCTAACATATTCAATCCAACCAGGATTTAAAGCTAATTGAGCGTAATGTTCAACCCCATTGTTCAGCCATTGCATTTGCTATCCCTTGAAATGTTTTTGCACGGTTTTTCTGCCTGTCTTTACCGCCTTTGTTAAACCAGTTACCTGCTACTTTTGTGCTTTCGGATGAAGCAACAATATCAGTAGCCATCAAAGGTGGCAAATCTTTTAACCAAAGACAAGTTTTCTTTTTAAATGGATGTCCAAATTCATAAGGTTGTATGGTTTGACCGTAATTTGGCAAACCAAATACTTTAGATGGAATAGGGTTTTCTATACAAATCTGTTTAATAGGTGCATTAAACAATTCCATAAAAAAACATTTTGCAGCTAAACCTTTTTCTAATCTAGCTGGGTTTAACAGTTTTCCTGGATAAAGAAACCTAGCTCCTGCATTAGAAAGGTAAGTACAAGGTGGGTGAGCAATCATTAAATCCCATCCATCATAAAGAATGTCCATAATGTCACCTTGGTAATGAGGACCAGGTACATCAGTAGGCAATATATCGCAAGACATTACTTCATGACCTTTAGCAATAAATGCGTCTCTTACTGTTCCTGAATATTCACAAGCAATCAATACTTTCATACAATCCTTTGGACATAGTTATGCCTAGGGTGGATATACCACTCCCTCTCCAATCTAATCTCAGCTACAGTTATCATAAGTTATCTAAAATAGAAATTAAATCCAAGCTCGCATGACGGGTCTATTCATCTTATACA
>Ga0209499_1002782_pt1 | contig 11021 bp, 8 predicted proteins | sample C_130208_EF_Meta_FD_187306 | JGI IMG/M metagenome (GOLD analysis project Ga0209499, IMG submission 187306) | Freshwater microbial communities from Lake Croche, Canada to study carbon cycling - C_130208_EF_MetaG (SPAdes) (version 2) | ecosystem: Environmental > Aquatic > Freshwater > Lake | place...
ATTTTTTTAGGATTAAAAGCTTCTACGTTTGACAACCTTATTAGGGATATAATTTTAAATAATAATAAATAATTTTTCAAATTATAAAATTTCTTTTTTACTCTTAGCCATAGATAAAAAGTGCATCATCTTATGAGAGTTTAGCTAAAAAACTAACGAATAACAATCTGACCACTTACCACTATTAATTATATTTGTTTAAACTATAAACCAAAATGAAACTATTAAAGAAAATCTTATTATATCTTCTATTAGTATTAGCCATAATAATAATAGTTATTATAGGGTACCTACAATACACCAAACCCCAGTACGAAGGTTCAGCAATCCTTAAAGGAATTCACAAACAAACTACAGTTTATTTTGATAACTACGGCGTGCCACACATCTACGCTAATAACCAAAAAGATGCCATGACCACACTAGGCTATGTCCACGCACAAGACCGCCTTTGGCAAATGGAACTCATGCGTCGCATTGCGCCAGGACGATTGGCAGAAATTTTCGGAACACCAGCCTTAAAAACAGATAAATTCTTCGTAGGCATTGGCATTGACGAAAGCTCAGCAACAGCAGTAACACAACTCGATAAAAACTCCCAAACCTTTATACTTACCAATGCTTACCTTGATGGCATCAACCAATTCTTAGAGGAAGGGAAAACCCCAGTTGAGTTCACCTTACTAGGCATCAAAAAAGAAAAGTTCACATTAAAAGATGTTTATAATATATTTGGGTTTATGTCTTTTAGCTTTGCTATGGCACAAAAAACAGACCCGCTGTTAACAGACATCCGCGACCGTTTCGGCATGGAATACCTTAAAGACTTTAACATAAGTGGATCACTAGGAACCAAACAATTAAAATCCTTTAAAGGAAAATATAAAGCCTATAGCGAAATATCCAAATCAGTAGCCACACTTTTAGAAACATCACCAGTACCAGCATTTATAGGAAGCAATAGTTGGGTAATAGGCGGTGCCAAAACCAAAAGCGGCAAAGTAATCCTAGCCAACGACCCACACATCATGTATTCTCAACCCGGTACTTGGTATGAAGCACACATCGTTTGCCCTGAATACGAAATGTATGGTTACTACATTGCAGGAACACCATTTCCACTACTAGGACACAACAGAGACTACGCCTACGGACTAACCATGTTCGAAAACGACGACGTTGATTTCTTCCAGGAAGAAGAAAACCCAAAAAATATAAAACAATATATCACACCTGTAGGGTTTAAGAACTATACATTCAATCGAAAAACCATTAAAGTAAAAGACAGCACCGAAGTAAAACTAAATGTAAAAACCAGCATACACGGGCCCATCATCACAGGACTATTAGATGGTTTAGCAACTAACAAATCAGTAGCCATATCATGGATATACACTCAACAAAAAAGCCAAATCCTCGATGCTGTTTATTCGTTGTCACATGCTAAAAATCTTGAAGACTTTCATAAGAATATCGAACTCATCAAGGCACCAGGGTTGAACATTATGTATGGCGATGCCAAAGGCAACATAGCTTGGATAACTTCTGGCAAACTATACAAAGTAAATAAGTCTGTAAATACAAACTTTATCCTAAACGGAGCAAATGGCATTGATGACAAAAAAGAATGGATACCTTTTAACAAACATCCTGTTGCTGTAAATCCACCATGGAATTATGTCTACACCAGTAACAATCAACCAGAACCTATTGATGGCTATCTTTATCCTGGCTACTATTTACCAAAAGACAGAGCATTAAGAATAGATGGATTATTATCCCCAAAAAGTGATTGGACCAAAGAAGATGTTTCGAAAATGATAGTAGATAATACGTCAGCTACCGCTCAAAATATTGTAGCAAACTTGACAGCAGTTTTAACCATGAGCAAAATGAGTACTAATGAAAAACGAGCATTAACCATTATAAAAGAATGGACAGGTGAAAATGATTTAAACGATGTTGCACCAACAGTATTTAATAAATGGCTCTACTGGTATTTAAAAGATACCTTCGAGGATGAATTTGGAAAGGACAACTTTACTATTTTATTAAATACACATATTATTAAACAAACTATAGAAACGCAATCACAAAATGTAAACTCACCTTGGTGGGATAACATTACTACAAAAGCCAGGAAAGAAACCCAAAAAGAAATCTTAACCCAATCCTTCAAAGAAGCAATTACTTCTCTCGAAAAACAACTTGGAAAAGATGTAGCACAATGGCAATGGGCAAAAGTGCATAAAGTAACCTTCCAGCATCCAATAGGGAAAGTAAAACTATTTAGTAAATTTTTTAACGTTGGTTCCTTTTCAATTGCAGGCACCAATGAAGTCATTAACAACCAACTCTTCATCTACACTGATGACGCTGAAATAAACACCAAAGGCGGACCATCTACCCGAAGAATTATTGACTTTTCCGATATAGAAAACAGTGTAAGTATTCTTCCAACAGGACAATCAGGCAACCCAATGAGTAAACATTATGATGATCAATCAGAACTTTTTGTCAAAGGTAAATTCAGAAAAATGATGATGAATAAGAAAGAAATTGAGTCTACTTCCACTAAATTAGTCTTTGATCCTAAGTAGAGTTTAACCTCAAATACCCATTGTTATTTAGTTAAAATAAAAAAATATATTCATGTATTCGTGGCAAAATTAATAAACACTATTTCTTGTATATTATTTTTTATATAAAAAGATAAATAATAATTATCCCAAATACATTCGTGAATTAGTGACTATTAATTAAATTTGCAAAACCGTTTAGTATAATTTAATGCAAACTCCTCAAAAAATTGCTGTTGTTGGTTCTGGTTTAGTTGGAACTTTATTAGCAATATACCTAAAAAAACAAGGGCACACCGTTCACGTCTATGACAGAAGCCCAGACATTAGAACAGTCGAGTTTTCAGGTCGTTCTATAAATTTGGTAATGTCTAATCGTGGTTGGAAAGCCATGGCAGATGTAGGTCTAGAGGATGAAATCAGAAAAATTGGTATCCCAGTAGATAAAAGAGCCATACATCTCAAAGATGGTCATCTCAATTATCAGTATTATGGTAAAGATGGCGAAGCTATTTTTTCTTTATCAAGAGGCATTTTGAATAGAAGAATGATTGATTTGGCAGAAGCCGAAGGCGTAGCGTTTTTCTTTGAACACAAAATTTGGGATGTTACTTTGGCAACTTCAACTTTACACATAGGGGAATCTGAAAGAGGCGAGTGGACAGAACTACAATATGACAAAGTTTTTGGAGCCGACGGTGCTTTTTCTAGAATTCGTCACCGCATGCAACGCCAAAGCATGTTTGATTACTCGCAAGAGTTCATGAAGATTGGATATAAAGAATTACACATTCCTGCCAATGCTGATAGAACGCACAAAATAGATAAAAACTCTTTACATATTTGGCCAAGAGGAAACTTTATGCTCATGGCTTTGGCTAACCTAGACGGAAGTTTCACCTGTTCGTTATTCATGCCTTTTGAAGGCGAAAACTCTTTTGAACAATTAAAAGATGAACCTACTTTGGTAGCTTTCTTTGCTAACTTTTTCCCAGATACTGCTGCAGTAATCCCTGATTTGGTAAATGATTTCTTTAAAAACCCAACAAGCTATTTAGCCATCATGAAATGTTATCCTTGGACCTATGAAGACAAAGTAGCCTTGATAGGTGATGCTTCACATGCCATAGTTCCTTTCTATGGACACGGAATGAATTCCGGTTTTGAGGATATCACTGTTTTAAGCGAAATGATGGCAAAATATGGTAATGAATGGAAAACAATATTTTCAGAATATCAAAAGTCACGCAAACCTAATGCAGATGCTATTGCTGAACTTTCATTGAGAAACTTCATGGAAATGAGTACTAAGACAGCCGATATGAATTTTTTGTTACAAAAGAAAATCGAAAAATCGTTTTCAGACAAACACCCTGATAAATGGATTCCATTATATAGTAGAGTAACTTTTAGTCTGCAACCCTACTCTGAAGCACTTGCCATAGGCGACTTTCAAAACAAGATTATGGAACAAGTGATGCAAATGCCAAATATTGAACAGATTTGGAATAGCAAGGAAGTAGAAAATAAAATCATTGATTTATTAAATTCCAATTAAAAAATTTCAAATCCCAACAATTAGATTTTTTAATCTTGGGTTTTATTAAAATTAAAGTCAATTTGATAATTTGAAGCATCATCAAACATACTGAGATATTTTACTTTTTTATTTTATACTTAAATTTCATGATTTTATTAAATAATAAAATCTCAAGATTATGAATTTGTAATATTGTTTTAAAATGTGTAAAGCTTTAAAATATGAAATAAAAAAATCTTCACATAAAATAATTTTATAAAAAATACTATTTGAATAAATTTTACGTTATACCTATAAATATCTATTTAAAGATTAAAAAAAACTCTAATAATTAATGTTTTAATCGATTATTTTTCAAAAGTTACAAATGCTTCACAAAAAAGTTACAAAATCTTAACATCTTTTAAATTAAAAAAAGTTTTTTTATTACAAGTAAAAAATTAAATTTGCTGCCAATCAATTTTATTAATAACTAAAACTTATAAATTAATTAAAAATTAAAATTTACAAAAATGGCAAACGTTAAAAAAGAAAGTGGTTCGAACGGAGGAAATATGTTCTCTGGAATTGTGATTGTAGCATGTATTTTCGTCGGAATTCTAGTGTGGAATTTCATTATGGGTGCAGGTTCAAATTTTGAAGGTGGTGTAAACACTGGTCATCCACTTCCAGGAAATTATTTAGCAATGGTGTACAAAGGTGGACCAATTGTACCAGTTTTAATGGGATTATTATTAATGGTGGTAGTGTTTTCTATTGAGCGTTTTTCAGTTATTTCAAAAGCATCAGGAAAAGGTAAATTAGAAGTTTTTATGAAAAATGTACAATCAAGTATCAAACAAGGAAACATTGAAGATGCTATTGCTGACTGTGACAAACAAGAAGGTTCAGTAGCTAATGCGGTTAAAGCGGCTTTAGTTAAATACCAAGAAGTTAAAAAAGAAGGTTTCAATAGTGAAGAAGCATCTGAAACTATCCATAAAGAAATCGAAGAAGCAACAGCACTTGAAATGCCTATGCTAGAGCAAAATTTAACTATCCTTTCAACACTTGTTGCACTAGGAACACTTGCTGGATTATTAGGAACAGTAACAGGGATGATTAAAGCGTTTGGGGCATTGGCCTCTGCAGGAACTCCAGACCAAGCTGCATTAGCTAATGGTATTTCTGAAGCACTTATTAACACCGCTACAGGTATCTCAACTTCTGCTTTAGCAATCGTAACTTATAATTTCTTTACTTCTAAAATCGATACTTTGACTTACTCAATTGATGAAGCAGGTTCAACTATCGTGAATACATACAGAAAATTTAGAGGAAGTTTAAAATCATAATTCAATTACTAGCAACTCTATTAATTGTAATTAAAATAAATAAAAATGGCTAAAGTAAAAATGACCAAAAAAGCAACATCAATCGACATGACGGCGATGTGTGATGTGGCTTTCCTTTTGCTAACATTCTTTATCCTTACGGCGACGGCAAAAGTGCCCGAACCACTTCCAGTAGATACACCATCATCAACCGTACAAACCAAATTACCTGAAACAGGATTGGCCACCATAACAATTGGTAAAAGTGATGCAAAAGAACAAGTATTTTACGGAATGAAGGACAGAGATGTACGTTCAGGGGCTCTTGATTATATGGCTCAGAAATATAAATTAACTTTCACAGATGAAGAAAAAGCCCAGTTTGCTCTTATAGAAGAGTTTGGTGTGCCAATAGAAAGCTTAAAACAATTACTGGCCATGAAAGGAGCTGATAGAGCCAAAAAAGGTGTGCAACCAGGTATTCCTTGTGATTCTATCAACAATCAATTACAAGATTGGATTCAATACGCTAGAAAAGCACATATAGATGGAGGCGCTACAAAAGAGCTTCAATTTGCTATCAAAGGCGATGCTAAAGAAGAATATCCACAGATTAAAAGAATCATGGATATTTTACAAGACCAAAAAATCAATAGCTTTAATTTAGTTACTGGTTTAAGAGGTAAAGACTATTAATTTAATAACACTATCATACAATGGCTGAATTAAATACCGGCGACGGTGGAGGCAAAAAAGGTGGTAAGGTAAGAAGTAAAAAATCTAATGCAAAGGTAGATTTAACTGCCATGGTGGATTTGGCATTCTTATTGATTACTTTTTTTATGTTGACAACCTCTTTATCTAAACCTCAATCTATGGATTTAGGGTTACCAGATAAAGAAGATGATAAAACTAAAGACAAACCTATCAAAGTTGACCAAGTTAGAACGTTAACTTTCATCCTAGGAAAAGACAATAAAATTAAATGGTATCATGGATTACTTGAAGCACCAGAAACTGGAGGTGGACCATCAAATGGTGTTTACGGTAAAAATGGTATTCGTAAAGAAATTTTAAAAAGAATAACGTCAATCATACAAGCTACAGGAGATAAGAAAAAAGGAATGATAGTAATTATCAAACCAACAAAAAAATCTACCTATAGAAACTTAGTTGATATTTTGGATGAAATGGCTATTTGTGACGTGCCAACTTATGCAATCGTAAATGACATTTCTCCAGAAGAACAAAAACTAGTAGATGAAATGAACAAGTAATGCTCTTGTGCTAATCTTAAAAATATAAAAAATGAAATTAGACTTATTAACAAGACAATGGATTGACATCGTTTTTGAAGGCCGCAACAAATCATATGGTGCATATGAATTGCGTAAAGATAGCCCAAAAACAACGTTGCGTTCTATGTTGATTGGAGCATTAATTTTTTGTCTTGCTGTTGGAGCTCCGCTTATTGCAGATTTGATTCCAGATTTGTCAAGCGATGATGCTTCATTAGATAAAAAAATTGTAACAATTAAGTTACCTCCAAAAGAAGAACAACCAAAAGATCTTCCGCCACCACCTCCACCACCTCCAAAAGTAGATCAGGTGAAATTTGTGAAACCAGTTGTGGCAAAATCAGAAGAAATTGTGGAAGAGCCACCAAAAGTGGAAGAAATCAAGGATAAAAAACTTGGAAATGAAACAATAAAAGGTGATCCAGATGCTCCTTTAACAATAGAACCAGTTGGAAACGGTCCAAGTGTAGTAGAAGAAGACAATAATATCTACAATACTGCGGGTATAGAGGTTAAACCTGATTTTCCCGGTGGATTAGAAAAATTCTATAAATTCATTGGTAAAAATTTCCAGGTTCCTGATGAAGAAGGATTAAAAGGAAAAATATTTGTGACTTTCGTAGTAGAAAAAGATGGTTCGTTAACAGATATCAAAGTATTAAGAGATATTGGTTATGGAACAGGAAAAGAAGCCATGAGAGTTTTAAAATCATGTCCAAGATGGAACCCTGGAGAACAAAATGGAAAAAAAGTTAGAGTATTATACTCGTTGCCAATTTCTATTCAATCAGCAGAATAAATGGTTTCAAAATTCACAGAAAACTTTCAGAAGAAATCGCTTAAAGAGCGATTTCTTCTCGTTATAGGCATAATGTTTTTTTTGATTTATTTAACATTTGGTCTAATGATCATTTTTTGGAAATCACTTCCCCTTACATTGTCCCATAATTATAGAATTGTACTTGGAATTTTATTGATTGTATATTCTTTTTTACGATTTTTGCGTTTCTTTAATAAAGATTAACCTTAAAATGAATAAAATAACCAAAACAGTTATTGGGTTTTTAGTAATAGGATTATTATTTGTATTGGCTTGTCAAGACAAATCAACAGATAAATTAGACACTATTATAAAAGGGAAAGCTACTATATATGTTGACGAGTCCATTTTACCAATAGTAGAAGATGAAGAAGCAGTTTTTGAAACACAATATGAAGCAAAACTGCATTTAGTTCCTCAATCAGAAAATGAAGTATTGAATGCATTACTAAATGATACCGCTAAAATTGCTGTTTTAACAAGGAAACTTTCAGACAAAGAATTAAAAGTATTTAAAGCCAAAAAAATTGTGCCAAGGATTACCCCATTTGCTACCGATGCAGTTGCGTTAATAAGAAATAAAACCTCTAATGATACTTTAGTGGCGTTACAAGATATTATCGATTTTATAAATGGAAAATCAGTTGCTTCTATAAAAGGCCTTGTTTTTGACAATGCCAATTCTAGCACAGTGAGATATTTTAATGAAGTCACAGGTGAAACGATTACGAATAAAAAAAATGTTTTTTCATTTAAAACTAATGAAGAAGTTATAAAATATGTAGCTAATAATAATGGGATGGTAGGGGTAATAGGAATGAATTGGATTTTTCAACCACCATTAGCCTTACAAGAAACCGTTGATAAAGTAACTGTTTTAGGAATTAAAGGGTTGAATACAAATGATTATTTTTTTCCAACACAAGATAATCTTGCCTCAGGGAACTATCCTTTGGCACGTCATTTGTATATCATTAACTGTCAAGGATATTCTGGATTAGGAATGGGTTTTGCTTCTTTCCTTGGAGGAGAAAGAGGACAACGCATTATTTTAAAATCAGGTTTAGTTCCAGAGCGTATTCCAACCAGAAAAATTAGAATAAGAAATACAATTACTAAGAATAATAATTAAAAATTGCAAAATGAACAAGTTTAAAATTTTCAGCTTAGCGCTTATAGCAACAACCATTGCAAAAGCACAAGATTTAGAGCCAGCAAAGAAAGCTATTGATGCTGAACAATTTGAAAAAGCAAAATCGTTGTTGAAATCATTTATTCAGGCTAAACCAACTAATGGAAAAGCAAGTTTTCTATTAGGAACTATATATTTGAAACAAAATATTGCTGACTCAGCATCTATCTATTTTCAAAAAGGATTAGCCGCTAGCGAAGCAGCACGATTCAATAATATTGGCTTAGGTCAAATCGATTTAGATGCTAATAATAAAGCTGCTGCACAAGCAAAATTTGATTTGGTGACTAAAGATTTGAGAAAGAAAGATACAGAAGAGTATATTTATATAGCTCGTGCTTTTATGAACGCTGATAAGCCAGATTATCAAAGTGCTTTAGTGGTATTGACAAAAGCAGCAACTGCTAATCCAAATGATGCTCAAGTTCAATTGGCATTAGGAGATGCATATTATGGGGATAAAAAGCAAAACGAAGCCTATGTTGCTTATAGAAATGCCTATCAAACAGATAGTACTTTAATAAGAGCTAAGATGCAATTAGGTGTGTTATTAAAAGGAGCAAAAGCCTATACTGAAGCAGAAAAAGCTTATAACGAAGTTATTTCTATCAATTCAAATTATGGTCCTGTATATAGAGAATTAGCTGAAACCTATTATTTATGGGGAAATAATGAGCCAAAAACGTATACTGAAAACATTCAAAAAGCGTTAAGTTTTTATGAAAAATACATGGGTTTAACAGATTATTCTATAACATCACGTATGCGTCATGCCGACTTTTTAATCTTAGCAAAAGATTATAAAGCTTTAGAACTTGAGGCTAATAAAATGAAAGAATTGGATGGTGTAAACCCTAGAATTCTTCGTTATCTTGGATATTCAGCCTATGAAAATGGTAACGTAGATGCTGCTTTAGATGCTTTGCAAAAGTTTACTTCAAACCCAACCAGTAAAATCATTCCTAAAGATTATTTGTATTTAGGTCAAGCCAAAATAAAAAAAGGAACCAGTGCAGATGGAAAATCTGTTGACCCAACTTTATTAGCATCAGCTATAACAGATATTAAAAAAGCAGTTGAAATGGAACCATTAGCTGCAAATGATTTAAATGAATTAGGTAAAAAGTTATATGATCAAAAAGCATTTGGTGTTGCCGCTTCAATATTCGAAGTAGCAGTAAGCGTTCCAACCTCTAAAAATTATTTGATTGATAATTTCTATTTAGGAAATGCTATCTATTATGATAACACTAGAAAAGATGTGTTAAAACCAGATCCAATTGCTTTGCAAAAAGCGGATATTGCTTTTGGAAATGTTATTGCTGCTTCTCCAACAACACAAGATGCGTATTTGTTCAGAGCAAGAACTAATAATTTGATGGAAAATGATGAAATGATGGCTAATTATTATCAAAAATATATAGAAGTTGCTTCTGATAAATGGAAAAAAGAATTAGAAAAAGCTAACGCAAGTACTATATCAAATGATTTTGTTTTAGAATTATATAAGGGTACTATTGTAGATTTTAATTACACATTGTTCAAAGTTGAGATGGATAAAATGAAACCGAGATTTATCGAAGCCTACAACAACATGGCTTCTCATTTTGCAAATACAGATAAAGCAAAGGCAAAAGAATTATTAAACAAAACATTAGCTCTTGACCCAGCCAATGCATATGCTCTTGAGGCTATCAAACTATTGAAATAAACTTTAAAAGATTATACTTTACAACCGTTCTGATTTCCAGAGCGGTTTTTTTATTACCATCATTTTCAAATTAAGTATCTTTGCAATCTATATTAAATACTATGTTATCAAAAGAAACACAATTAGCTGTTGAAAAAGGAGAAATGCTTCCGCTTATGGAAGAATTTTATACTATTCAAGGTGAAGGCTATCATACAGGAACTGCTGCTTATTTTGTTAGAATTGGCGGTTGTGATGTGGGTTGTCATTGGTGTGATGTGAAAGAAAGTTGGAATGCCGAATTGCATCCACCAACAGCAACAGATTTAATTGTAGACAATGCAACCAATTATGCAGATACTGTAGTGGTTACCGGTGGTGAACCATTAACTTGGGACATGACATTGCTAACACAGAAATTAAAAGATAAAAATTTAAAAGTTCACATAGAAACTTCGGGGGCCTATAAAGTAACTGGAGCATGGGATTGGTTTTGCCTTTCGCCAAAGAAAAATAAACTTCCCGTTCATGGTGCTTATGAAATAGCCAATGAATTAAAAGTTATCATTTATAACAAACACGATTTTAT
>Ga0209499_1002783_pt1 | contig 11021 bp, 10 predicted proteins | sample C_130208_EF_Meta_FD_187306 | JGI IMG/M metagenome (GOLD analysis project Ga0209499, IMG submission 187306) | Freshwater microbial communities from Lake Croche, Canada to study carbon cycling - C_130208_EF_MetaG (SPAdes) (version 2) | ecosystem: Environmental > Aquatic > Freshwater > Lake...
AACCTAGGAACGACACGACAACAGCGATGACCACACTCACCAGCACCGACAGTTGGCGAACGATGTCGCGTTGACGTGAGGTTTGCGTGTTGACAGTTGCGGTCATGCGTGGGCCTCCGGCGAAGTCGTTAGTGGGCGCAAAGGCCACAAGCGAGCCTCGTCAGTATGGCTGAATGCATCTGGTTACGCAGGGCAACAAGGCCGCAGCGCTGGGATCTCAGACCTGCGCAAGCTCGCCAATTACGGCTTCAACTGGACTAGCCTGTGAAAGACCACCAAGGGCTGGCGGGCCGATGGCCACTGACAACGACAGGGACGTGATGACCCAGGCTTGGCAAAACCAGAGTCGGCAAGCGCCTATTGCAATTCTGGTCAACGGCCCCAGTTCGTCAGGTAAGTCGACATTGTGCAAAGCACTGCAGGAACGTCTAGTCAGTGATTCCGGCGGCGATCAATCGAAGGCCTTCTACCGAGTTGCCTTCGACGACATGGTCTTGATGATTGCGGATTCGCTTTACCCGATCAGCTTTGTGCAACTGCAAGGTCGCGACACCAGCACCTTGGCATCCCGCGAACCCCACGATGGTCGAGCGGCCTGGGAATACGTCAACGACGATGCTGGCGATGAAAACCCTCGTATGCGACTGGCAACGAGCCCACACACCCGGCAGCTGCTGACTGGGCTTCACCGAAGTTGGGGCGAACATCTGCGCATAGGCACTGACTTGATCATTGACCACTTCATCCAAGACGAAGACTGGTGCGATGAAGTCCTCGATGTTTTGCAAGCCGCCCATGCCAACGTCCTGTTGGTGGGTGTCCACTGCTCTGTAGAGGAACTTGAACGACGCGAATCATCGCGCGCAGATGGCGGAGTAGAAGGGCGCCCCCGTGGATTGGCCCGACGCAGCAACGAACTGTGTCATTCCCATGCTCTGGTCTACGACGTTGACGTCTGGACCGATCGGCAATCCACTGCAGAGTCGGTCGAGGCCGTCATCAGCGCTTTAGATTTGGCTCGACCGCTTGGACCTACACGGCGCGTAAACGCCAATTCCTAGTTCGTAGCCGCGAAACAGAGCGTGACTGAACCAGACCGCTATAGATTGGGCGTTCACCTCTACCCCCGTCTGCGCCTGTCTCAATGCTGGCGCTGGATCCTTCACCCCACCTGCAAAGGACCGTCCCATAAGGCCGTTTATGGTCGTCGCCAGCTTCAAGCCCGGAACAAACATGCCTGAAGTATTCGCGGTGGTGGCCGAAGAGCAGGCACGCATGAGCGAGCTCCAGGCTGAAGGTCGGATCAACGGTCTCTACTTGGCAACCGCCGCACGACAGACGGTCTTCATGGAGTCATTTGGCCAGGACATTGACGACGTCGTGGCTACGGTGAAAACGCTTCCCATGGCCAAGTGGTGGGACCTCGACGTCTTCCCGCTCAACCCGCCTGCCGGAAGCTAAGGAACTACATAGGCCCCAGCGACGGAGTCACACGAACTCTCAAGTGCGCCGGTATGGATTCGAACCGCAAACCTTCTGATCGCGCGTATCAATCGGCGGGATCCCCTCGTCTACAGGCGTGGCCTTCACCATGGATGGGACCACTCGTGTGACCTCACTCGCCCGATTAGGTGAAGATCAGCGCAATTACGGTTCCAATCACGAACAAAGCGCCGAGAGCGCCAATAGAGATGCGGTCAGTCTTGTTCGCCAAAGCCGCCCGGTCGCTCGACTCAAAGCGATACACAATGGTGCTCTCCAGCAACGTGAGGAATACCACCGCGTAACTCAGGAGGTACACCTTGTCAATGGCAACGAAGTAGCCGACGCGAGGCAGTTCAGCAACCGCTGAATCGTGTAGTAACACGGCCGAGATCAGTGCGGTAACAGTCAGCAACAATCGGGCATCAAGATGCTTAGCCGGGAGCAGGAATGCCAGCAACGTGATGGCCACGATAATGATGATTGGCAAGATGGCCTTAATGAGTCGAGTGGGATCTGCCCGCTCAATCACGAAGCTGAAGTTGGCCTGAGAGAAGGAGATCGGCGCCTTCGCTGCTGGGTCGCCGAAATTGGTGTTGTAGGTGTGTTCGGTAACTTCAGCGCGGGGACTGCTTACCGACCAGCCACCGGGCGAAACGATATTTTCAGCGGTCTCAAGGCCCGAGGGCGTTACGAACACAAGTGATTTGTTGTCATACGTATTGTCCTCGATGGCAATGTGCATTCCATAGCCAGTCTTCGGGTACGCCGAGAAGTTCAGTGGCTGAACGAATTTCGCCTGAACATGCCAACTCTGGTACTTCACTCCGGTGCGGGCGTCTACCGTGGGCTCTTCGTAGGTAGGCAGGATCTTCGCCGCCCATGCCTCCGTCTGATTGACGAAGTCATACGACGTGGTGGGGTCGACGTCGCCCTTCCACTTAAACCACATGTAGAAGTCGGCCTCGTAGGTGTTGGTGGTCAAGTCCACATTGAGCAGCTGGTTGAGGTAGATGCCAACCTCCACTTTCTGCGGAGCGCTGGCGGCGGTAGCCACGTGACCAACTCGGACCGAGTGAGGAGTAACGGCTGCGGAAGGTTGCCCCTGAGCCATCGAAGGCACCGCCATCGCACTTACAGCGAAGACACCAGCGAGCAAACCTACGAGGACCAACGCAACACGGCGCACAGGAAATATCATGAAGGCATTTTAGCCGAACTCCCGCCAAAACCTGGGCAATGAGTGGTCTTTCTCGAAACCTCATTCACCCTTAAGGTCCCAGCGGTTTTACTGTGTGCGCCTGTAGGGATTCGAACCCCAAACCTTCTGATCCGTAGTCAGATGCTCTATCCGTTGAGCTACAGGCGCGTGGCTGTTGAGCCTGCGAAAGCATACAAGTGAGCAACTTTGTTCATCTCGGCAGGCAACGTGGTGCACTTGCGTTGCGTGGACCAAAGCCCAACGGGAAAAATGTGGCGGAGGTGGAGAGATTTGAACTCTCGATGGGCGATAAACCCAAACCGCATTAGCAGTGCGGCGCCATAGACCGGACTAGGCGACACCTCCCCACGCACAAAGCCGAAGCGATGAGCGCGTGCTGAAGGCTACCTGAAGGACACCGGCCCTTAGTCCTCGGCTTCAAAGCAGGTGTCTTTAACGGCAACAACCGCCGATAGGCTCGCATGGTGAGTCCAAGCAAGCCAGCAAATCGTCGCACTCCGGGCACTAGTAGCGCGCGAAAACTTCTCACCACCTTGCTGTCCTTCACCGCGCAAGAACCCACTCCTACGATCAACGAAATCGCCGCCACTGTTGGGGTGCCTGTTTCGACCATGTATCGCTACATCTCGCTCTTGCGTGAAACCGGGTTAGTCGAGCCCATCGGTGACGGGCGTTTCCGGCTCACCGATGCAGTAGTTGGCCTCAATGCTGCTGCCGACGCAGGTCGCACGAGTTTGCTTGAAGCCGCTAACGCTGAACTGACCGCACTGCGCAATGCCATTGACGAAACCGTCTTGATTGCCCGTCGCGGTGGTGAGAATGCGTACTGCGTTGCGCGCGAAGAATCTTCACATCCAGTTCGCCTCCAATTTGCCGTCGGACAAGCCATGCCTTTGCATTCGGGTTCAGTTGCTCGTGTCCTTCTAGCCAATATGCCCACCAGAGATCGGTTGGCATATCTGGAATCGCGAGAAAGCGAAATTTCAAAGGACCGGGCTGCCCTACTTACTCCCATTGCACTTGATGAACTGCGAAGGGCTGGCTGGGCTCAGTCTTACGAAGAAGTCGACGCGGGCATTTGGGGCTGTGCTGCTGCCATTGAGGTTGACGGACAGGTCATCGCAGCGCTGGGAACAGCTGGACCGATTCATCGCCTTGACGAGAGGAAGCGCAAGGTCGTCATTGATGCGGTGCGTAAAAGTGCGAAGACAATTTCGCTTGCAATGCAAGCTGGTGTCTAAGTTCTGACCGAACAAGGCCTTTAGACCTGGCTCATAGCGGGTTAAATCTGTTCCAATGGATGCATGCGAACTGTCGTGGTCCTGATGCTCCTAGCGTTAGTGGCTGCTGGGTGCTCCAAGAAATCCGAACCAATCCAAACACCCACTGGAACGCCCACCCTTACCGATAGCCAAACGCCCACACCAACTGCTTCGACACCAACGCCTAGTGCCACCCCGCAGCCCACAGTTGCAACCACAACGATCACCATGAAGGTGGTTGGTGGCTGTCGTGACTGCTTCTTCCAGGCCTACACAACGGTGAACGGGGTGACCAAGCCTTACGGTCAAGGTCAAGGCTGGCTAAGTGCGCCACCAAAGTGGGTAGTGCCCACAAAATTCACGCACAACATGTCCTTTGGCTATACCGATCTTCCACCCGATGACACCAATGGGAATCCAACGGTTGTTGTTGTGCAATACCAAGGTGTTGCAGTCGGAACTGTTCTCACCGCCGCTCAAGCTCAAACGAAGAAATTCGGCTCATGGTGTTGGAACGGGACGACCAAGAAGACGTTCACTATTCAGGTGCGCGCAGCCACCATCAAAGTGCCAAATACGGATCCAACAACTTCGGGCGTTGAGCCTTTGAAGGATCAGGTGTTGGTCTATGCCAGTCCCTTAATCGGCAACGGCGGCACGTTCCACTCGACGTTCTACGGTGGTCTGGGCATTTCCGGCACACCAGAGTGCCCGTAGTCGAAGCAACTCACCAACCAATGCTTAAGAAGTCAGTGTTAAGCAGTCAACGCGGCCAGTTCGCTGCGAACTCGCGCAATGGCTTCGTGCGCTGAGGTGAGCATGGACGTCCCGCGAAGATAGGCCTTTTGTGCTTCAACATCATCTTGTATCGCGCGCAGCATGTCGTTGCGAGCCTGTCGAGCTGACTCATCCTTTTCCTGCATATCCTTAAAGTTCTTCTTCGTATTTGCTTGAACGTACGAGTGACACACTTCGCTGCGCACGACTCCGTGAATTTGTGCCGCCTTCTGAGCATCTGCGCCACGAAGTTCGACGGCTTCGATGACATCACCGGCAGACCAGGCGTCGTGGAAACCACTATTCATGCCAAATCCACCCAACGGATTATTCATGTGTGCCGAGTCGCCGGCCAGCAAGATGCGGTTGATGGCAAAGTTTTTCGCAACACGTTGGTTAACCCGGTAAATGGATTTTCCAACGAGCGGGAAATCAACATGTTCGTGACCTAGATCGGCAAGCACGCCGTTGAGTCGTTCCTGAATGCGCTCGTCGGTCACCGCATAGTCATCGGCTTCATCTGGTCCAACGGCCATCAAACAGCGCCAATGATCGGGCGTCTTGAGAAGAACCATCCACTCATCAGGGTCGGTGATGTAGGCGACCTCAGCTAGATCTTTCATCACATCGCGGAATTCAAAGGTTGTGGACATCACTAAGAATCGTTCGGCAAAAGTCTCGCCAGGGAATTCAAAACCGAAGGACTGGCGAACCATTGAATTTGCGCCATCACATCCGATTAACCAGTCACATTCGACGCGGGTCCCATCGTTCAAAATGGCCACGGCGTAATCCGTGTGGTCTTCGGCGCTAGCAACTCCAGAGCCATAAACCAAGTGTGCATTTGGATACTGCTCAAGGTGTTTGCGAACGATGCGCGTGAACTTTGATTGTTCAAGCTGCAGGCGGTAGGGGTACTTGGTTTCATCCTTGAGAAGTGACAAATCAAGTTGAGCGATAACTCCGCCCTTACGATCGCGCTGTTGAAACAAAGGAACGACTAATCCTTGTTCCAACATGTCATCAATCAACCCAAGTTCTTCACACAACTCCAAAGTTGGAATGTGAAAAGTCGATGCTTTCGAGTCAACCGAAAGGTCATCTCCCATTTCGAAAATTGTGACGTCTAAACCAGCCTTGGCCAATTTCAATGCAGCTGCCATGCCGACCGGACCAGCACCAGCAATCACGACTTGTTTGCGATCCGACATCAACAATCTCCTCTTTACTGCTTCTCACATAGTGAGAGGTACCCTCTTTGGATGTGAGAGGTTATCAGGTGGGCGTGGGATTGGGCAAGGACGAATAGAGCAACCACGTGCCATTTCGCAGGACCAAGACCTCACGTTCGTATGTGGGCTTCCCCTTTTTGGGGGTCAAGCGCGCCTGGACAACAGCAGCTCCGGTCTTGGTATCAAAACGCACCGTTTCAGTATTGAAGTCCACGAACTTGATATTGCCCAGTGACTTCAAGACATCTTTTTCGCCACCTTGTGGAACGTCAGCAATCGAAGCCAAAATCTTGCTACTTGAACCGCTAGATAAATCCGCTGCAAGTTTTTCCAGCTGAGCAGCCGAAGGCCCCTGCTTTGCTTGCGAGCTAACACTTTGAGGGCTGGACAAACCAAAGGCTGCAACAACACCAACGATCAGCCCGACTACTACCAAGCACGCCACGATGACAATCCATCGACGATTCATCATCATGGTGTACCCACCACCTGGTGCCGAATAATTGTTCGACCCTCCTCTGGTGCTACCTGTTGGGCCAATGTTGTCATTGGCCACTCCACAGCATCAATTCTCGTTGAAGTTGTTCATCTAGGACAACCTCGGCTACGTCCTGCGGTTGGCAGTTCGTCCAATATCCGCCGGTAGCCGGTGCAGGTGTTGTACTCCTGACTAGCTGAACATAAGACAAGGCAGGATCAAGATTGGACTGAAAGATCGTGCTGAAGAAAGCCGCTGCGCCGCTGGGCTCAGCTGTTGAATTACCCACCTGATTGCCGCTAGCTACGACCTGCACAGTCGCATGTGAGCCTTGCGTACCCAACTGCCGACTTAATCCAAGAGCGCACGCAATGCGAACAGCCGACAGGGTAGGCAGCGTTAAACCCACCTCTGCACCTTGTGCCACTGCCACCAACTCGCGGCGTTCAACACCACGATGATCTTCAGCGCCCACAACGATGATGCGCAACTCCCGTGGGTTGATTTCAACTAAGTGCTCCTGCAACGCTAAACCTGCTTTGTGTCGAGCAATCAACGCGCGAACATCACCGGACTTATCGGCTCCCGCCCAATCATCAACAAGGACATCAACCCCGCCATAGGCATTGACGAGTCGTTCGGCCAAAGACTGCGCCCCGGAAGCCGTCGTCAGATCCGCCTCAACAACATCAATGCCGGTGTTCAATGTCCAACGAGCAATGGTTTGCGCAATTTCCTGCGCACTGCCCACGTCATTGGTAACCAGTACAACCTTGGCGCCAACTTCAGCCAAATCAGTTGCGACATTGGTGATAGTGCTTGAGCCAACACCGGTTAATACACACACAAGTCCACTGACGTCACGGCGCGGCGGGTTATCGGGATCAACTTCTGGATTCTCATGTCTAAAGGAGGGGAAAGGCATCGCAAGAGTCGCACCAAACAGCGCGATGGCCTGCAGGAGTACGTAGAAACTCACGTTTCCAAATACGATCACATAAGCGGTAGTGATCGTGACATTAGGATTGTGCGCAAGAATAACTTTTCGAATATTCCACTCGAGCACATTGTGTTCGGGGGCGATATAGATATCCCAGTAGATCGCATGCCAAAGTCCAATAAATAGCGACAAAGCCAAGTAACACGTGGCAAAGACTGCAAGTCGATGTCCTAAATCGGCCACCCCAAAGATGCGATCCGCGGTAACAAAAACGGAAGCAAAAATCATGCCTTCGCTCAAGCCCCACAAGATTCCAAAGATAGGCGTCTCTGGAATGACGATTTTACGCCCGTGAGCACGGGTGCCAATGGGCCAAATAATCCAGTAACCAACGACAACAACAGTCACGGCAACGAGCGTGAAGATCCACCAAGCAATGTTGTGGATCTGACCAGGGAAGACAATGGGGTTTTGTGCAATCGTGGAAACTGCACCTGAAATAAATCCCAGCGCCCAAGCGAAGGCAAAGTAAGCACAGGCGCGCATCCAAGCAAGCTTGGGCTCATAACGACGTGGATTGCGATCCTTGGTGTAGCTACGAATCGCGCCTACAAAGCCTGCGCCCACGACCGCTGAAACAACAGCCGGCACAACCTGAGGCGAACCCAGGACCAATGCATTCATGGTTGTTACCGTAGTGGCGAAATACACAGTCAGGAATTAACTGGCGGAGGGCGTGGGATTCGAACCCACGGTTGAGGATCACTCAACAGCGGTTTTCAAGACCGCCGCACTAGGCCACTATGCGAGCCCTCCACCACAAACCGTACCGGTTTGCCCTCCCGGCTGTGCCTGTGGGAATACTCAAGTTGCAATTTCGCCAAACCCACCTATGGTGAAAATGTGACTGAACAACAGGTCTATGAACGCATAGACGTTAAACAAGGATTTGAGGTCCGCAAGTACGCGGCACACGTACTCGCCGAAGTGACCATGGTTGGCCCCTTTGAGCGAGCTGGCAATGCTGGCTTTGGTCCCCTGGTCTCCTACATCAGCGGACGCAACCGCAGTGGAACCAAAGTGGCCATGACCGCTCCAGTTATTCAGGAACCACTGGATGACCCGATGACCTATCACGTGTCTTTTGTGATGCCAGCAGGATCAACGATTGATCAGTTACCGATTCCGGCTGGAAATGGTGTGACGCTCGTGGAGGTTCCTTCTCTGATTGCGGCGGTCTCGCGGTATTCAGGTCGCTGGAGTGAAGACAGTTACAACAAACATGTCAACAAACTTCTCACCGATATCGAAGCTGCTGGATACACCGTGATGGGCAAACCACGCTTTGCTCGCTTTGACCCACCGTGGAAGCCAAGTTTTATCCGGCGCAATGAGGTTGTCGTCCCGATTGCTTAACGTGGGATCGAGCGCGAGCTACTCGCAATCAACGCCATCTTTATCACCGTCGCGATACCAGTAATACTCAGGATTTCTGCCCCGAACGTAAGGGCCATAGCCGGCAGCCTTGGCAGCCGCGCAAGTGCCAAAGCGCGGATCCAGCCCTGAACCAGACTTAGAACTTGAACCCGAACTTCCACTTGAACTAGATGAAGAGCCAGCTGGCGCGGTAAACCCAGAAACATAGGTGGGCCCACCACCTGAAGCTGCAGCTTGATTCGGGCAGGTCTGCAAAATTTGATACAGGCCATCGCGCTCGGCCGCGGTTACGTACAGCCCATACTTTTTCTTGACGCCAATTTGCCGACCGGCATAGGCACACCAATACCTGCGATTGGCTGGCAACCAGGTCGCGGCATCGCCATCGCCCTTTTGTCGATTTTGGGTGGAGTCAACCGCCAACAACACCAAAGGATCATTGGCATAGGCGATGCGCTTTCCAAAGGTCCAGCTCCTTGCACCGGTTTGCCACGCATTAGACAGCGCAACTACGTGATCGATGTCCACCACGCTTGCGCCTCGGATGTAACGCACGGTTGTTCCGGTGTAGGGATCGGCAAGATTGCCTGAGGTCACGACACATCCGCCGGTGCCGGCACGAAAGGTTTTAGAGCGCAGGTCTCGATTCAAAATGTCATCACGGGTGTCGCAACCATTTCGATCAACATCTGCCCATGCTTGACCAAACTGAGCGCGCGAATATCCGGTTTTGGGACCCCGTCCAGCCACACGCAGGGTTTGCAGAACTGCAAGTGCCGACTTAGCCGGCGGGGCCACCGCAGATGATGGGGATTTTTCGGGCGCCGCTGTTGGCACCTCCTCGGTGCTAACCAGTGGCGCAACAGGTAATGGGGACTCGACCGTGGCCACTGGACTTGGAGCCGCAGCGGTTGGGGCGCTAACGGTTGGCCGCGAGCAAGAAGTCAGCACAACCAAGCCCAAAGCCAAGGACCAGCACAGCTTGGCCACAGCCAAATTCCGATTTGTCTGCATTTTCCCTCAATCCACCCGTTGCCCAAGCAGATTACGCGCGAACGGCCGCAACTCCGCCACCAGCCACGGGTAACCAGACTTTTACATGTCTAGGCGGGGGAAGGGATCTCATCTGAAATGGGGGTTACCAAGGGGTGGGGGTGCAAGGTATCTTGTTCCTCTTATGTGGCTTCCCCCTCATGGGTCTTTCCCCCTGAGTTCTCATGCGACGCACGATCGCTCGGCGATCGGTGCAGCCGCCACTAACCCACGTCGACCTTTGCTCGTTATTGCCTTCGCTTTGCTGAGCGTGATGGCCGCACTTCTGATTCCCAGCGCAGCCCACGCTGATAGCGGTCTCACGCTGTCCACCCTTGACGTTCGCGGCCAACTTGTCTTCTTCCGTATCACTAATGGAACAAACACTCTGGTATCGCCGACGCTGACCATCACCGGAACGGGTACGGACGGTTCGCCGATTGCCATTTCAAATCTGGCCCTTGGCGACATTCCACCGAGTGAAAGCCGAGCAACTGAGGTTCCGCTAGGGGTTACACCCAAGTCATTGCAGGTAACCGCTGCCACCTCAACCTCGTCCGTGACAAGTAACTACCCACTGGGTCAAGGGCAAATTCAGGAATTAGGTCCGGACGACCAGGCACCAGCACCGCCGGATCAAGGAAGCTCAGGACCCATTTACATTGTGGCAACTTTGATTGCGTTGTTCTTTGTTCTCTCCACCGCTCGCGTTGTCTTTGTTTCGATTAAGGGTGGCACGCCCACTCGCCCCGCGAAGGTTTCACAGCGCACAAAATTTGCGCTTGCCCGTCAACAGCTCCTCGACCGCAAGCGCGAACCAGACCAGCCCAAGACCGCGCCGGCCCCTCCCACGGGCCAGCCCATCGGGGCTCGCGTTCCAACTAGTGCTCTTGCTAGCGCTGTAGTTCCAGCCCAAGCAGCACCCGCCCGTCGACTTGCACCGCCATCCCCCGCAAAACTGATTTCACCCGCGGGTGGAGCCCAGATTGCGGCCGTGGTGACGTTGGACAGGCCGGAGAGCGTTGAGACATTTACCCCACAGCCACCACCGCTACAAGCGCCTGCGCCCCAACGCAAGGCACCGCCGGCTGGTAGCCCAGTCAGTGCTACACCGTTGGGCCAGCCAACCAAAGCTGCACCATCGGGCCAACCAACCAAA
>Ga0209499_1002786_pt1 | contig 11014 bp, 9 predicted proteins | sample C_130208_EF_Meta_FD_187306 | JGI IMG/M metagenome (GOLD analysis project Ga0209499, IMG submission 187306) | Freshwater microbial communities from Lake Croche, Canada to study carbon cycling - C_130208_EF_MetaG (SPAdes) (version 2) | ecosystem: Environmental > Aquatic > Freshwater > Lake | place...
AGTGGCCTGAGCCTCGCCTATGTGACCAATGACAGCGGACTCGTTAAAACCGTGTCGGCCAAATACAGCCAACACCTCAGGCACGGTTTCGGGCGAACAGCAAACTAACAAACCGCCACTCGTTTGCGGATCAGACAATAAGGTTTGGCAATCAGCAGGCAGGCCCGCCGCAAGCTTGATCTCGTTGCCATAGCCATCCCAGTTACGGCCCGAGGCGCCCGTCACCATTCCAGCCTGGATGAGCGCCGAGACGTTGGGCAACAAAGGAACATCTGCCCACTTAATATGCGCACTTAACTGAGCGCCACGCGCAATTTCTAGTGCGTGGCCGGCCAGACCAAAGCCTGTGACATCGGTCAAGGCGTGGACGCCCGACAACTCAGCGAGTTCAGGGCCTGGGGTATTGAGCTTGGTTGCATTGGCCAGCATCGATTCGTAGCCGTTTGCATCTAACGCTTCTTTTTTGAGCGCCGCCGATAAAATCCCAACACCGATGGGTTTGCCCAGCACCATCACGTCGCCTTTGCGGGCGCCATCATTGCGTTTGACGCGATCAGGGTGAATTAAACCCAGCACGACTAAACCATAAATGGGCTCGACTGAATCAATCGTGTGACCACCTGCGATGGGAATACCCGCGGTATTACATACAGAAGCACCGCCAGCCAGGATTTTTCCGATCGTGTCGGTCGATAAGACGTTGATCGGCATACCGACCAGTGCAAGCGCCAAAATCGGTTTTCCGCCCATCGCATACACGTCACTGATTGCGTTAGTCGCTGCAATGCGACCAAAATCGTAAGGATCGTCAACGATTGGCATGAAGAAATCTGTCGTCGCGATCAAAGCTTGTTGATCGTTGATTTTGTAAACAGCGGCATCATCCGCCGTGGCGATCCCCACCATCAACTCTTTCGGAATCGGCATTTGCAAGGTGCCTTTTAAGATCTCAGACAACACCGCAGGGGCGATTTTGCAGCCACAGCCGCCGCCATGCGAGAGCGAGGTCAGGCGAGGTTCATTCGTGGTCATGAGGGTTCCTTAGGTGAGAATTCTTGTACGATTGTAATCAATCCGCTGCGTTCTAGAGCTGGCTCAAATAAAGGCGCGCGAGCGGCACACTGCCGCTGCAATTGAGCCACAAACGCAGGTTCATTTTTAAATTTCAATATTAGGGTCGCTAGCTCGTGGGCATCGCCGACTGTAAAAAATCCCGCATAGTCTTGTCCCAGCATGCCGATATTGCCAGCAATCCGAGAAGCGAGCACCGGCACACCACTACAGATGGCTTCCATGATGACATGGGCACCGCCCTCCATCACACTGGCGTGTACAAGCACGTGCGAGCGTTGAATATATCGCCGCGTTTGTTCATGACGACGTGCACCCAAAAACTGATAAGTTGGAAAACGAGCGGCCGTTTGATGCGCTTGTTGCGCCAACGCCAAGTCGTGCTCGCCACCAATGTGCCGCAGTTCAATATCGTTGTATTTGGCTAATACCGCAGCTGCTTGAAAGAAAGTCTGCGGAGACTTTTCGAAGCGTAAGTGTCCGACCATCACTGCGCGCACATGGCGTTTAGTTTTCGGCAAGGTCTGGCGCGTGGTCGTCGATTGAAATAACACTTGCGCTTTGTCGCGCAACTGAGCCGGCAATTCGGCTAAGCCGTTTGTTTGCAGCACCACAAGTCGCGCAGCCCAACGTAACGACTGCTGCGCCTGCGGATCTTGCTGAATATCGCGATAGAGATCGGTCCCGGTCAGCACCACCACCAAGCCCTTCGCACCACGGGCAGCGTGCCAAGCCTCGATCGACGAGTAGCTGCGGCGCGCATGCAAGGCGAGCAACACGTCGTCGGCCTGGTCACCATCCCATTGTTGCAAGATCCGCACGACACAGGTCGCTGACAGCATGCTGGCGTAGCGCTTGGCGGTCTGCCAATTACCATTGTTGGCGCTCGCGAGCGCCGGACTTACAATCACAACATTGAGCTTGCGAGGCTTTGCGGCAATGAACATAGAGGGTCACTAAAATTGATGCGTCAGGCTAACGTTACGGAGCTTACCGCGGCACTACTCGAACTGCGTACCCATACGCTCGACGGGTTTCGAGCTTACGAGCACGCCAATCTATTACACATCCCCTATCAGCCAGAATTCAATCCACCGCTTTGGGAGTTAGGCCATATCGCCTGGTTTCAAGAGTACTGGATCGCCCGAAACCAGCAACGCGCTGAGGGGGCGGAAATGCAACCCAGTCTGGCTAAAAAAGCGTCGGTGTTTAACAACGCTGATCAATGGTACGACAGTGCTAAAGTACAACACGATACACGCTGGGATCAAGCATTTGCTTCAAGCACTTTGTGCCAAACCTATGCAGAGCAAACCCTACAGCACACGCTCAAGCTTTTACAAAGCGAAGCCGACGATAGCCCCGCACTTTATTTTTACTGGCTGGTTTTACAGCACGAGGCCATGCACCTTGAAGCGGGTGCTTACATGGCGCAAGCACTGGCAATACCCTTTGAGCGGGTGTGGGTAAGCACCCGCACAACCACCGAGACTCCTGCACACAAAACAACTGCATGCCTGCCCGCACAATCTTGGACGCTTGGCTCGGCGACAGGCCAGTTTTGTTTTGATAATGAGCTTGTTGCTCGCGCGGTCGAAATAAAAACGTTTGAAATCGACCTCGCGCCCGTGTGTTGGTCACAATACATGCACTTTATCGCGGCAACCGGGCATCGCTTGCCGCTATACGTCCGTAGCGCCGGGTCAGGCTTTGACGTTCAAATCTTTGGCGTATGGTGCCCCATGAATATGCAAGCCCCCGCCGTTCATCTCTCGTGGCACGATGCCCAAGCCTATTGTGCTTGGGCCCAGCGCCGCTTACCTACCGAGGCCGAGTGGGATTACGCAGCGCGCACGCTTTCAAGCTTTAGCTGGGGCGACGTGTGGGAATGGACGCACGATACATTTGAGCCTTTTGAGGGCTTTGTCGTGCACCCTTATGCCGAATACTCAGCCCCATGGTTTGGTACACGCAAAGTTTTACGCGGGGCCGCCGCCGTCACGCATCCGGCCTTACGGCATGTGCAGTATCGCAATTTTTTCACCCCCGAGCGCCGTGACATCTATTCGGGCTTAAGAACCTGCGCGCTGCAAAAGTAAAACCCTAACGTCTGAGTCAGGTCAAAACAGCTGAATACTAGTAATATCGAGATCGCTGCGCAGTTATTGAGCAACAGTAAACTTGTTTTTAAGCAACAACAATTCAGCGACCAGCCCGCAATGACCAATCATCAATGAGCAATTGCCAGCCACTTATCGCTTCGCAAGCATTCACCAACTTGCTTCTTCTTTCAGGATACTGATCATGCATGGTTTACTTTCAACGCTACGCGGCCGCTTTCTAGCATTTTTGATGATTGCCTTGGTCGGCGTTTGTTCCATCACCGTTGCGCAAGCTCAAGCAGTCTTTAAAGTCACAGCAATTCCAGACGAATCTCCGACCGAACTCGCTCGCAAAGCTGGGCCACTGATCCAATACCTTGAAAAAGTGCTCGGCGTCAAAGTTGAATATATTCCTGTGTCAGATTACGCCGCCTCGGTCGAAGCTTTAGTCAACCAACAAGTCGACTTGGCGTGGTTTGGTGGCTTTACGTTTGTGCAAGCAAATATTCGTTCGGGTGGTAAGGTGATCCCCCTGGTGCAACGCATCGAAGACACAAAGTTTCGGTCAATCTTCATTACCGCCTCACCAGATATTAAAGAGTTAAAAGATCTCAAGGGCAGAACGCTTAGCTTTGGCTCGCCGTCGAGTACCTCTGGCCACCTGATGCCGCGTAGCTTTTTATTAGCAGCAGGAGTCAACCCAGACAATGATTTAAAACGCATCGCGTTTTCGGGTGCCCATGACGCCACAATTGCTGCTGTTGCCTCAGGCAAAGTCGATGCGGGCGCTTTGAATATTTCAGTCTGGGAAAAATTCGTGGCTGACAAAAAGGTTGACACCACCAAGGTTCGCGCGTTTTACACCACACCAACTTACTTTGACTACAACTGGACCGTGCACAGCGCCATGCCAGAGGCCAAGCGCAAGCTGTTAACAGAGGCCTTTTTAGCCCTAACCCCCGAGACAGCAGAGGGAAAAGAGATTCTTACTCTACAACGCGCTGAAAAGTTTGTACCCACCAAGGCTGAAAACTACAAAGATATTGAAGCGGCCGCTGCCAATGCGGGCTTGTTGAAATAGAAATTGGCGTTAACCCTTCGCAGGATAAGCGTTTGAGTAGCAGAGGCCTGACGCCATGAAGATTGACTTAGAACGGGTTTCAGTGCGTCACCCGCCAACGCTCTCACGCCGAGGCGAGGTTCTTAGCGATGTATCGCTGGCAGTCGCCTCAGGCGAAAAAATCGCGATCATCGGCCCTTCGGGTGCAGGCAAGACCTCACTACTTCATGTGTTGGCTTGCGCCCAACAACCAAGCGAAGGGCGCTTGCTGCTCAATGACCACGACCCTTGGACATTGAGCAATGCCAAACTCAAAGACCTGCGCGGTCAATTATTTTTAGCGCCGCAGATTGCCCCACTCGTCCCTCGTCAACGAGTGGTCACCTCAGTTCTTGCGGGGCGACTGCCGCAACTCAGCTTGTTGCAAAGCGTGCGCAACCTGATTTACCCAACTAATTTGCAAGCGGTACACGACGCTTTGGCACGCTTTGATCTGGCCGAGAAGCTCTTTGAGCGGGTCGATCGTTTGTCGGGCGGCGAACGACAACGTGTCGGCCTCGCACGTGTCATGATCTCAAGCGCTCAACTCCTGCTCATTGATGAACCTTTGTCTGCGCTCGACCCCCAACGCGGCGATCAGGCCTTAGCCTCTTTGTGTCAGATGGCGCACGACCGTCAGGCGACCTTGATCGCGACGCTACACCATGTTGAGATGGCTCTGAAATTTTTTCCACGCATTATTGGGCTCGCACAAGGCAACGTTCAATTTGACTTACCAGTCGCACAGGTCACCCCAGCACTTTTAACTGAGCTCTATCGCAATCAAACTGAGGTCGATCACGCCTTTGATGCTGTGCAAACAGCTGGCGATACGATCGCGCGTCCGGCCTTTGCTCCGGCCTGTCGCTGAACCACGACAGATGCTGCCCAGGCGCATGACCTCTCTGATCCCAACCTCGGCCCCTGACTTTTCAGACATCGCCAGTCAGCACCTGCGTGATCCCGCCTGGTCGCGTCGGCTGACGGGTGCAATCGTTGCGCTACTGATTTTGTGGCCAATGTTTGAATGGACCGAGTTCAAAATTTGGACTCTGTGGGGGCCAGAAAGCTTAAAACAAACTGGAAATTTTCTGGCGAGTTTTTTCCCACCCAAGCTTTCAAATGATTTTTTAATTCAAGTCGCGCACGAAACTTGGCGGACAGTCGCTATGGCAACGGTGGGCATTACACTCGCAATTGTTTTAGCTGTGCCGTTCGCGGTCATCGCCGTCAGAGTGCTCTCGCTGTCTGCCCTGACAGGTCGTATGCAATTTTTACCATCGGCGGTTCGTGAAATTGTTCGGGCCATCTTGATCATCTTGCGAAGCGTACCCGAACTGATTTGGGCTTTAATTTTTGTCCGAGTCGTCGGCTTAGGGCCCACTTCTGGTGTGCTGGCCATCGCACTGACTTACGCCGGCATGCTAGGCAAAGTGTACGCAGAAATCCTCGAAAGCGGCGACCCAAGCAATTCACAGGCCTTGATGCGCAACGGCGCAGGGCGCTTGCAAACCCTGTTTTATGCCCTGCTGCCGCAAAATGCCGATGAACTAACGAGTTACACCATTTATCGCTGGGAGTGCGCAATCCGCTCGTCGGCCGTTCTTGGGTTTGTAGGCGCCGGTGGCCTCGGGCAAATGATGGACGCCTCGTTAAAGATGTTTAATGGGTCTGAGGTCTTAACCATCTTGATTGTGTTCTTGTTGCTCGTCTGGTGTTCAGATTTGGTCAGCGCCTGGTTGCGAAAATTTTTATCATGAGACCGACCGTAATACTTTCGCAACATTCTTCACAAGCCACTCAAAAGAGGTGCGCAATATGAAGCCTGTCGCGCATTCTGGCCTTCGACCAAAAGCAATATGCTTTCTGTTGGCCTGTTGCGCCCTGATTATCGCCAGCTTTGCCAGCCTCAACCTGCAATTCGCGGCCTTTTTTGACTCAGGCACCCTACGCAAGATGGGGTTGTTTATTGCCGAACTCACGCAACCAAATTGGTCAGGTGCATTTTGGCTAAAGCTTTTGCCTGCCGCGCTAGAAACACTCGCGATGTCTGCCCTGGGCACACTCATTGCGTTTGTCTTAGGGTTGGCCCTCGCGATTCCGGCAAGCAAACGTTCGCTTGCACGCTTTAGTCTGGTTCGTTCAAGCGCCCGTTGGGTGCTGAGTGCGTTGCGTAGTGTTCCAGAGTTGATGTGGGCGGCATTATTATTGATTTCGGCGGGTTTAGGCCCGATGTCTGGCACCTTGGCGCTTGCACTTCATACGACTGGAGTGTTGGGTCGAATGTTTGCCGAGGCACTCGAAAACGCCCCCAAAGACAATGAATTTGCCTTAAGCGTTCGCGGCGTTAGCCGCAGCAAAATTTTCTTTTTTGTACAAGTCCCACAAATCGCGCCACAACTAGTGAGCTACACCCTCTATCGTTGGGAAAACAACATTCGCGCAGCAACGGTGCTGGGGATTGTTGGTGCTGGTGGCCTTGGCCAAATGCTGTCGTATTACCTGAGTCTCTTCAAGATGTCAGAAACCAGTTCAATCTTGTTAGTGATGATTGGGCTGGTCTTACTGGTCGATATGCTCAGCGCCAAAATTCGGCGTGTGCTGGCCTAAGTAAAAACACCAGGTTGCAGTTGGCCCAAGACATGAACGACTGCGTCCTGACGTGCGATTTCGCTGGAATTAGCCTAATGACCAATATAACGACCATCCACCCATAAACCTTGCTGGCAAAGCGCGCGCACCACCTTTGCGGTGAGCGCACCGACTGAAGCTGCGGCGGACGACTGCGGGATATGGCGCGAGCGGCACAGTGCCACCACCCGTTGTACACCGGGGGCACGAATCGACAGCGCAACCAAAGCACCGCTGTCGATATCGGCTTTTAAGGGCATGACAGGCAGTATGGTGCAACCTAAGCCTGCAAGCAACGACGTGCGCAAGATGCTAATAGAGCTGATGTCCGCCACCACATTGGGGGCAAGCAAACCTGCTTGAGCCGCTTGCTGTTCGATCAGCGGTCGAACACCGTGTGGCTGCGCTGGCAAAATAAGTGGCTTGGCTAACGCATCGCGAAACGTAATGCTGGTTTTTGCAGCTGCTTTAGTTTGCGGCTGGGTCTTGCTTGAGGCCTGTGTTGCCAAAAGACCAGCCTTGCCCCCAGACCTTGTTTTAATGGTCACCATTGTCTTTTGAACATCCGCCTCGGGACGATAGATCAGCGACATCTTCTCAGACACCAGAGGCTCTGAGATAAATTCATCAAGGGTACCGTCATCAAACAAGATCGCCATGTGCAACGAGCCGGCCAGCAACTGACGGGTTAAATTGCCCGTTAACTCTTCTGTTAATTCAAGCTGAACCTTGGGCAGCTCTTCGCGCACGGCCTTCAATAACGGTAAGGCCAGCGCGTGTGAAGCACTGTGCGGTATGCCAAACACCACCTTACCTGCGGGTGAATCGGTTAGCCCAGCCACGCTTAAAGTCGCATCTTCGACTTGACGCAAGATTGAGGTCGCATAGGTGTGAAACACTACGCCCGCCTCAGTCAGCTCTACTCCGCGCCGCGAGCGCTCGAATAACCGTGCGCCCAACTCGTCTTCAAGCTGAGCCAATTGATGGCTGAGCGCAGACTGCGCCACAAACACTTTGCTGGCCGCCTTTGAAAACGTGCCGTGCTCGGCAATAGCTAAAAAGTAGCGAAGTTGTCTGAGTTCCATTGACCAGCCCAAGCAAATCATATTGAAACTAAAAATACTCATTCAGTTAACGCAGCACCACTTGAAGCAACTCACCTGACACCAATCGAACTAAACCACGGCGAACCAAAGCAAGCCAAACACCAATCAATCAACTAACGATTGAAGGAGGTGTTCATTTGAACGAAAAAAATCTAGAGCAATCGACAGATACCATCTTTAAAACAGATAGGAGTATCTATAAATTATATTATACAGATCGATAGCAATGCGGTTTAATAGGGTCACTAGTCGTGAACAAGCAGCCTCAGGTTACCGCCCAAGGCCTTGCACCTTAGCAACACGGTGCGTTTGCTTCAGATGGATTCTTCTTACCCGAAGATGAGAACCCGGCGCTGATCGATTGGCCAGTTGATCAGCTGTTTGGATCGATGTAACGCCCTTTCCAGGGGATCACGTGCCTCACACCGCCCTTCGGAAACTCTGCGTCACCCAAGCGCCGAGGGATCAGGTGCACATGACAATGCCAGACCGATTGCCCAGCAATTTCGCCGCAATTCATCCCAATGTTATAGCCGCCAATAGTCGGATCCAGCGCATCAATTATTTTTTTTTGCGAATGAATGAGGGAATGAATAGCCGCGACCTCAGCCTGCGTTAACCCAAAATAATCGATGGTGTGTCGTTTCGGAATCAACAAGGTATGAAATGGCGTGACGGGGTACGCATCGCGTGTCGCGTACGCAAGGTCGTTTTCTTCAACGATACGTGCGCGATCGATGAGTTGTGCCTCGCAAAATAAACAACCAGCGACATGCTCGGCTTGAGGCTGTCGTGCGTCACGCGTTGATTCATTCATAAAATATCACCAACGACTCAAAACGTGTACGCCGATTCCATCTCGCGTCTGATCTTAAAGGCCGCAGTGTTGGGATCCATCTGCACATCATCCCAGCACAGGCTCTGCCCTTTTGCGACAGCTCGCAGAACCTTCACACTATGCGCCATACCCAGCGGTAAACCGCCCATGCGCTTCGAGGTTGAAGCGGGCAACAGCTTACCCCATACCGTATAGCCACCCTCACCATCAAGCATATCGCCGGGTTTCAAATCGCGCTTAGCAGTGGCCACCACGTCAGCGTTCCAGCCGGTGGCAACACCAGTGGCCTCGCCGCGCAAGGCCACGCTAGCGACACTCATACCCACTTCAAGCCCAATTAGATGCCAGCGCTTGTACAACGTGAAGTAACGCCCAGTTGGATCGGTGTGAGCGTTGTACTCTTCGAAGCAGTTTTTAATGTAGTCGGTCTCGGCTTCAACCGTTACCCAAACGCCCATACGGATGTCGTAGGGAATCACCCGACCGTCTTTTTCAAGGCTTGAAATTACCTCGACCATCCCTTTACGCTCAAGCACACCACCTTCGCTGATGGGCCTTGTGACGAACGGGATGTCTTCAACACTGGCAGGTGGATAGAGCAACCCATTAGAGGGCACGCCTAACCCAGTTGCGTTAGACACAGCAGTGCTCTCAATCGACGGCTTAGAACCATCTAAAAAGCTATTGAACATTTTTGGATTCAAGCCACCACGCTCGGCTTGCTCGGGGGTCAAACCATAAAACCCCCAAACAGTTTCGGGCGTCGACTCTGAAAAATGCGGCAACCATTTATGGCCACGGCCCGCGGCTACGACCGGAAAGCCGCAGGTGCGCGCCCAGTCAACCAGATCGCAAATCAAAGCAGGCTGATCACCGAAAGCCAACGAGTAAACCACGCCAGCAGCCAAGGCGCGCGAACCGAGCAGCGGACCGCAGAACGCGTCTGCTTCGACCGTGACGTTTACTACATGCTTTTTATACGCGAAAGCCTCAAGAATGTGGTCAACAGCGTGCATCGGTGAACCGGTGCATTCAACGACAACATCCACCGATGGATGACGCACCAAGGCTTGCCAGTCGTCAGAGATGAAAGTTGTGCCATTTTTAGCGGCATCGTCTAACGACTTGGCTTGCAGACGCTCTGACTCCCAACCTACACGCGCAAGATTGGTGCGCGCAGCCGTCGGCGACAAATCCGCAATCCCAACCAGATGCACGCCCGGCGTACGTGGGATTTGCGACAAGTACATCGAGCCGAATTTTCCGGCTCCGATCAAACCAATGCGGATTGGGCGATTTGCTGCGGCACGCTCTAGCAGTTTTGCGTGCAAACTCATGCTGCCACCTGGATTTCTTCGAGCGAAGTTTCGAGCGCACTCGCTGGCATGCCGTTAGCCCAGGGTAAATCAACAGGCTCGGACTTGAGCAGACAATCATCGGTCAAACACTCGATTGGGGTGAAATCGCGGTGGGCAATGAACTCGGGGCGCTTGTGACGCCGAATATGATTTGAGACCGCACAGAGGCTTAAGTAAACCGAGTTGCGGTTCCAGGGCGACAGGTTGCTGGCCGAGGCATGCACTAAACAGCTGTGAAACAGAATCATTGAACCCGCTGGGCCGGTTGGGCTGACGATGCCCCCATTTTTATCACCCGCACGCCCAACCAACTGTGTAATCAGCGCGTTATCGACTGTCCAGAGCGGATAACTGGTGGTGGTGAGATCGTGCTTAGCCTCAATCACACCCTTTTTATGACTACCGGGGATAAACATCAGGGGGCCATTAAACGGATTGACGTCGTCTAAAAAAATCGCAACATTCATCGCGCGCTCGGTGGGCATCATGTCGTCATTGAGCCAAGTACCGTAATCTTGGTGCCATTGCCACACATCGCCTTCAAAAGCCATCTTGCCGTTGATTTTGAACTGATGCATGTAAAGCTTTTCGCCAAACAGTTCTTCAACGGGTTTGATCATGCGCGGATGACGCCCAAGCTTGGCAAAGGGTTCGCTATACATGTGCGCCGCAAAGTTGGTTCGCACCGCATCGCTGCCTTTTTCACGCACGTTGAAGGCCTCGCGCCGGCTGTAGAGTTCTGGCACAGCACTATTCAACGTTTTGGTTTCTTCAGGGGTAAACAAACCTGGAAAAAATAAATAACCATC
>Ga0209499_1002792_pt1 | contig 11000 bp, 8 predicted proteins | sample C_130208_EF_Meta_FD_187306 | JGI IMG/M metagenome (GOLD analysis project Ga0209499, IMG submission 187306) | Freshwater microbial communities from Lake Croche, Canada to study carbon cycling - C_130208_EF_MetaG (SPAdes) (version 2) | ecosystem: Environmental > Aquatic > Freshwater > Lake | place...
AAAGGCTTTTGATGGTGGTTGCGCCATAAAGAATGACACCGGAATGAAATTACTGACCGGGATCATGAGCAAAGAGAGCAAAACACAATACATGGAGAGCATTCGGCGGCGATATTCCGGTCGTGGGCGCGAGGGCCGCAGTCGTTTGCTCGACGAGGTGTGCGACACGTTGGGGCTGAGCCGCAAGCATGCGATCAAGGCACTCAACGGGCGAGTGTCGACGGGTGGCAACGGAGTTCGAAAAGGACCGCCCGTACGCTACGACGAGGCGGAGAAGACGGTCGTCGTGGCGATTTGGCGCTGTGCGGAAATGCCCTGCGGCAAGCGGCTGAAAGCGACCTTGCCGTTGTGGCTGGGTAGCTACGAGGGGCGTCATGGAGCCTTGCCGCTGGCGGTTCGGGAGAGGATTCTCGAATGCAGCGCGCGCCAACTCGACCGCCTCACTGCGCTTCACCGTGCTACCGAGGCAAAACGTCACGGACGCCTGCGCGGGAGGACCAGCCATCGCCTGAAAAAAGCGATCCCAGTGCGCTGCGGGCCGTGGGAGGTTGATCGGCCGGGCTGGATGGAAAGCGACACGGTTTCGCACGGCGGCGGCAGCAGCAGTGGTGACTTTCTGCACAGCCTGACGATGACTGACATCTGCAGCGGTTGGACCGAGCTGGCGGCGATCTGGAACAATGGCGGCCACGCGGTGAAATGCGCGGTGGAGGACATCCGGGAGCGCCTGCCCTTTGAGATCCTCGGGTTTGATTGCGACAACGGCAGCGAGTTCCTCAATCACCACCTCGAGCGCTACTTCGGGCAACTCGCCGCCGCCAGCAAGCCGGTGGCCTGGACGCGTTCGCGAGCCTACAAGAAGAACGACCAGGCCCATGTGGAGCAGAAAAACTTCACCCATGTCCGGCAACTTCTCGGCTACGGTCGCTTTGACGACGAGAGCCTGGTGGCAGCGATCAACCGGCTCTATCGGGATGCCTGGTTGCCGCTCCACAACCACTTCTGCCCGGTGATGAAACTCGTCGAAAAGCAGCGGCAAGGCAGCAAGGTGCGCAAGTGCTACGACTCGCCAGCGGCGCCCTGCGATCGCTTGTTAGCCAATCCACATGTGAGCGAATCCACCAAAGCCACACTGCGCGGCGAGCGTGCGGGCCTCAACCCGTTCGAGCTGGCCGAAGCTGTGGAACAGGGATTGGCAGGGGTTTTCGCACTGCTGGACACCATCCATGGTGAGCGAGCTGCGGCGGAGGGTGAACTCGATGACCTGCCCACCGGAGGGAATGCGACCTTTTTGGCGGGCGGCTGCGTTGCGGCCTCGGTCGCTGACGCTCCCAAGGCCTTCACTCCGCCGCCCGCCAAAAAGGAGCTAATCAGCAGCCCCATTCGCCCCAAAACCAAGCAACGCCGGGTGTCATGAATTATGGCGCAACCACCAGCCTCAAGAAAATCGCCCCGGTGTCATTTTGCTATGGCGCAACACGTCGGGCCGTCCGGCCGCGGCCGCCGCCCTCATGGCCGTGCCCTAGTGCGTGAGGAAAAGTGGACCCTGGGCACGTTTCGGAAATCCCTCTCCTGAGCGTTCCTTCCGCACGACGACCAGAGTGTCGTCGCTCCGTACCGCGGCTCAGCGCCGGGCCGGAGTTTTGCGCGCGGAGGCGATTTGCACGATCAGGCGGTGCAGGACCAAGCGGTGGTCGAGACCGGTGGTGACGAGCGCCTGGTCGGCCTTGAGGGTGGCTTCCATGACGACTTGGAGGCCGTCGAGGTCGAAGTTGGCGGCGTTGGGCAAGGCCAGGAAGATCGGGAACACATTCACGCCGCTGCCATCTTTTTTCTGCGGCAGCCAGGCGCGGTCGGCTTCGGGCAGGCGGTTGAGGCCGCCGGCGAATGCCTGATAGTTGCCGCTTGGCAGCTTGAAGGTGGTGGTGATGAGCTTGGCCAGATAGAGGTTTCTCACCACGCCGATGATCGACGCGCGCATGATGCCGATGGCGGATTCGTCGGCTGCGAGTTGCTGGTCGATGAGCTGGATGGCGCGCCCAGCGTTGCCATTCTGGATCGCCTTGCCGATTTCGAACACCACCGCGGCGCGGCTCAGCGGCACCAGCACGTTGACATCGTGCTCGGTGAGGGTGCGGCGCTCGGGCCCGAGGTAGAGGTCGAGTTTTTCCAGCTCGTTGCCGATTTGCTGGGATTGCTCGCCGGCCAACAGCACGAAAATCGCCAGCGCGTCGGGTTCGAACGTCAGTCCGAGGTCGCGCGCGCGGCGGGTAACCAGCGAGGCGACCTGCTCTTGCCAATCGTCGCGGCTGGTGTCGATGCGGTCACAGACCTGGATATCGGCGGCCTTTTCGATGAATTTCCAGAACCCGCGGCGCTTGTCCACCCCTTGGGCGGTGAGTAAAAACCTCACGCCATTGGGAATCCCGAGTTCCAAGGTGCGGCGCAGGCTTTCGACCCCGGCCTCGGTGCGCTGCGAGCGGCCGGTGACGTTGTCGCCGAGGAAGTTGGCGTTGCGCAGCCACACGACCTTGTCGCCGCCAAACATCGGGATCGTCAGCAGCGCCTGAACGGTGGACGAGCAAATCTCGAACGCGGAATCCGAGTTGTCGGCGATGCCGTCGATCGTTTCATGTGTGAATCCATCGTCGAGCCCGCCGGTGAGCTGGTTGTACAGCCGCAGGGCCTTTTCGCGCACCAGGCCGTCATCGCTGCCCACCACCGCGAAAAAATTACCGGGGTTCTGGGGAGCGGTCTTTGCTTTGGCGGCCACGCAAGGGTGTTAACCGCCCGCAGCTCGGACTGCAAGCGCGGGAAAATGACGCACCAGCCAGATCGCCGGATGCCCACGCCACTTGGCCGAGGGTGCCACCGCACCGATGAACGCCACCCCACGACGGGCCCGGAATCGGCAGCGGCACCGACCACAGGGGGATCAAGTGTTTGGCAATCGTCATGCGTGCCTGTTTTTCCCAGATGCGCCCCCCGGCACCTGCCAGGATTCTTGAGCAAGATTTGGCCGCCGGGCTTGTCAAAGCCGCCCCCGTGGCGACACTCGGCTCCGCGCCGGATCCCGGTACGGATCCGCAGGATTTCCGATCCCATGAGCCAGCACCAACGCCACGAAATCCGCGGAGACCGCCAAAGCGCCTTCTATGGCCTGCTGGCAGGGTGGGCGATGAAGCTGTTAGTAAGCACGCTGCGCCTCGAAGTGCGCGATCACTGTGGCATCGGCGCGGCCGGAACCGCCCTCCCGCCAGTCATTTACATCCTGTGGCACAACCGGTTTTTCACCGTGCCGGCAGCCTGGAGCCAACTCTGCGGCACCCGCCGCCGGAGCGTCGCGCTCACCAGCGCGAGCCGTGACGGCGACATGGTGGCGCGCGCGATGGCGGTCTTTGGCCTCGGAGCGATCCGCGGCTCGTCCTCGCGGCGCGGGGTTGCCGCACTGGTCGGGCTCAAGCGCGCGCTGCACGACGGCTTCGACATCTGTCTCACACCCGACGGTCCGCGCGGTCCGCGCTATGAGCTTCAGCCCGGGGTCATCAAGCTGGCGGAATCCTCGGGCGCACCGATCGTTCCGGTGCATGTGCGATTCGCGTCCGCCTGGCGGCTCAAAACCTGGGACCGCTTTGTGATTCCCAAACCATTCAGTCGGGTGGAAGTCACCTTTGGCGCGGCCATCCACCTCCCGCGCGGGATGGACCCGGCCGCCTTTGAAGACGCCCGATGCGGGATCCAATCCCATCTTGTCGCGGGCACCGACGACGCCTGAAACCACTCTCACCCACGACCTCATGAACTCACCCCGCATTCTCGATGGAAAATCAATCGCCGCCGCGGTGCTCGACGAGTGCCGCGCCGAAGCCGCCGCTCTAGCCGCCCAAGGCATCACACCCGGCTTGGCCGTCGTGCTGGTGGGTGACGACCCTGCGTCGCAAGTCTATGTCGGGTCTAAAGCGCGCACCTGCGCCGAGCTCGGGTTTTACTCGCGCAAAATCGAGTTGCCCGCGGCGACCACCCAGCAGGAACTGTTGGATGTGGTGCGCCAGCTCAATGAGGACCCCGCCATTCACGGGATTCTGGTTCAATCGCCGCCGCCGCCCCACATCCATGAGGAGGAAATCATCCGAGCCATCGATCCGCGCAAGGATGTCGATGGCTTCCACCCGGAAAACGTCGCCAAACTCGTGCTGGAAGACCCGAGCGGCTTTGTTCCATGCACTCCGGCGGGTTGCATCAAGCTGTTGCAGGTGGGCGGTCTGCCCACCGCGGGGGCGGAAGCCGTGGTCATCGGGCGCAGCATGATCGTGGGCAAGCCGCTGGCGATGTTGCTGGTTTCAAAACATTCCAACGCCACCGTCACCATCGCGCATTCCCGCAGCAAGGACCTAGCCGGCATTTGCCGCCGCGCCGATATCCTCATCGCCGCGGTTGGCCGCCCGGAACTGGTCAAGGCAGATTGGGTCAAACCCGGCGCCGTGGTCATCGATGTCGGCATCAACCGGATCGCCGATGCCGCCAAACCCTCGGGCTTCCGGCTCACCGGTGACGTGGCCTATGGCGAAGTCGCCCCGCGCTGTTCGGCCATCACGCCGGTCCCCGGCGGGGTCGGCCCCATGACCATCGCCATGCTGATGAAAAACACCCTGCAGGCGGCACGCCAGCTCGGTTGAGGAGGTCGGAGGTCGCGGCTTGCGATCGTTTGATCCGGAAGCGTGAGGTGGCGCGGCACCGCCGGGGCCGCAGCCGATGTGCGGACCAAGAGCTGCCGGCCCCTGAATCCGTCCCATCTGCATCTCAAATGCGCGCCCTTCGGACCTGACTCCCCCAAACCGGGGGTTGACCCGCGGCGGCCGGGGCTGCCATGTTCCCAAGTGTCAGCCCCCTCTCCGGGTCTCGGCTTGATGGCTCCAAGGGATCCCGCAACATGGCCTCCAAATTTTTCCGCACCAAGAGTCCTGACCATTTGATGGCGGAAGCCGCCGCGCCGGAGCGGGTGATGAAGCGCACCCTAACGGCCTTCGACCTCACCTGCCTGGGCATCGGCGCCATCATCGGCTCGGGGATCTTCGCGCTCACCGGCACCGCGGCGGCCGGTGAGGCCGCCCAGGCGAACGCGGGCTCCCTAAGCACCCCGATCATCAACTTCATCCAGTCGTGGATGACCCACGCGCCGATGGTGCTGGGCCGGCCGGGGGCCGGGCCGGCGGTGGTCCTCTCGTTTGTGATTGCGGCGATGGCCTGCGGGTTCGCGGCGCTGTGCTATGCCGAGCTGGCGGCGATGATCCCGGTGTCTGGCTCGGCTTATACCTATTCCTACGCCACGCTCGGCGAACTGGTCGCGTGGATCATCGGCTGGGATTTGATCCTCGAATACGCCGTCGGTAACATGGCCGTGGCGGTCGGTTGGTCGGGCTATTTCGTCAAACTGTGCGCCAGCCTGTTCGGGCTGCGGTTCCCGCTGTGGGCCGTCACCGACTACCACACGGCGATGGATGTGCTGGCGACGGGCGGCGATGCGCTGCGCGATTTTTCCTCAACCACCCTGCCGGTCATCGGCGGGCATGCGGTCGCGATGAACCTCCCCGCCTTGGTCATTGTGGCGGCGGTCACGATCGTTCTGGTCTATGGGATTCGAGAAAGCGCCAAGGCTAACAGCATCATCGTCATCATCAAGGTCGCGGTGGTGGTGTTCTTCATCGCCTTTGGCGCGTTTCTGGTCAACCCGGCGCACTGGCACCCGTTCATGCCCAGCGGGTTTGGCGGCGTCCTGAGCGGGGCGGCGATCGTGTTTTTCGCGTTCATCGGGTTTGACGCCGTGTCCACCACGGCCGAGGAAACGCGCAACCCGCAGCGCGACCTGCCGCGCGGCATGATGGCGAGCCTGATCGTCTGCACGATTCTCTATGTGCTGATGTCCGGCGTGCTCACCGGCGTGAAAAAATACACGGTCTATCTGGGAGATTCGGCGGCGGTGGCGACAGCCTTTTCCGGGCGGCCGTGGGCCGAGGCGTTGGTCAGCGCGGGTGCCCTGGCCGGCATGACCTCGGTGCTGCTGGTTTTCCAATTGGGCCAGCCGCGGATCTTCATGGCCATGGCCCGCGATGGCTTGCTGCCGGGCTATTTCGCTCAAATCCACCCCCGCTACCGGACGCCCCACATCACCACGATCTGGACCGGGGTGGTGGTGGGGGTGGTGGCGATGTTTACCGACATTGGCTCGCTGGCCGACCTCACCAATATCGGCACGCTGTTTGCCTTCGCGCTGGTCTGCATCGGGGTGATTATTTTGCGCCGCACCGACGCCAGTCGGAAGCGGCCATTCCGCGTGCCACTGGTCCCGCTGCTGCCGTGGCTGGGGGTATGGTTCTGCGTCATCCTGATGCTCAGCCTGCCGCTGCTCACTTGGATCCGGTTCTTCATCTGGCTCGCCGTCGGCCTGCTGATCTACTTTTTTTACGGTGTCAGCCATAGCCGGCTGGGCCAGGGCGTGGATGTCGGAGAGACCGAAAACAGCTTGCCGCCGATCGAACCGTAGGCTCGCGGGGACGTGGCGGCGGAGGAGCGGGTTCTCATGGGTAGGAAAATCAAATCAGGTGATGCGGCTTTTTGAGCCACTGATTGAACTGATTTTTCACTGATTTGCCTGATTGTTGGAAGATTTCGTGTCAGGCTATCTCGCTTCGCTTCGGTTCACTGAAAGAATGGATTTTGACGAACGGATACCACGGTCACCTTTTAGGTGAGACCGCATGGCGCTGCAACATCTTAATCATCAGTACAATCAGTGAAATTTGCCTGAGAGGAATGGGATTGCAGTCAGTCAGGCCATCTCGCTGCGCTCGGTTGTGGCTCTCATGGTTCTTTGTAGCACCCGAACCCTGCGCGCGCTGGGTGTGGAATGCCGAGTCACTTGGGCTGCACCATGGAGCGCGGGCTTCAGCCCGGCGAGTCTGGGCGGGCTGAAGCCCGCGCTCCGTAGCCAGACGGCGTGCTACTCGGGAGAATCAGGTGGGCGCAACGCCCACCTGCCTTGGAAGCCTCAGTATCCCACGAATTCCCGGCGGCGTTCCTCGAGCACCACCAGCCAGTTCATCATTGAAATGGGTGGCAACTCGCAGGGATGGACAATCGGGCGCAAATTCACCGTGATATGGCTCGACCCCAGGGCGGTGCCGCTCATGTTTTTCGAGTCTAACGGCCTGACCGGGGTGGCGTTGGTTTCGCTGGCGAGCGAGCCGATCTGGCCGGCCACGTTCACGGCCAGCGGGTCCACATCCACCCCGAAGCGCTTCTCCGGAACGAACAGCGAACAGGGCGGGTAATACACGCCTGAGGCGGGCGTGTAGCCCGACGGCGGGCTGGCCTGAACCACATTAAAATCCTCCCCGATGTAGGTTCGCAGATTGGTGACCAACGAAAATCCCTTGCTGAACGAGGTCATATCCGCGCACTCCTTGAGGAGAATTCCGTAATCGAGGTCGGTGCATGGAATCGCTGGCTTGGTCAGCCACACGCTGCCAGTGGTGGTGGTGTAATCCACGTTGACCACCAACGAGCTGTTGACCGCGGTGCTGTCCGCGCCGATCGCGGCGAGAAACTGGGCGAAGCGCTGCGGATAGACCGCCAGGCAGATTTTGCCCGACGCGAGTGATGTGACTTCAAATGGATAACTCGGCCGGTAGTAGCCGTTCTTGACCGTCCCGACCAGCGGGTCGCCGAAGCGGGCATTGTTGAACGTGATCGATCCGGTCTGTCCCGTCTGATAGGCATAACCGCCGGGTTTTCCATAGGCCACGTCCACCACCGCCGTGCCGAAGTTATGGGTTTCGTTTTCCGCGCAACATAGGATATAGCCTACCGGCAGGCCGGTGGCCACGGGTGTGGTCTGCGACAGGTTCAAATCATTGATGCTGTTGCGGGCGCCGCTTTTCAGATAGGAAAAACGCAGCATCGTCGGGTTCTTGTTAATTGCGCTGACCACCTGGGTGATGTCCAAGCGCATCGCGCATTGCAAGGCGCCGACCGAATAATTATTCCAGGTTGTGGGGGAGAGCACCTGGCCCTCGGTCGCGTGGGTGAGGCGGTCGAAGAAGTCCACGCCGCGGTTGATCGGCACGAAGGCGACTCGCCCGCTCTCCGAGGCGAGCGAGGCCGGGAAGAAGCTGCCCTGGGTGAGTTGATAGGTTTCGCGCACTCCCGGGGTGAACGGGCTGGCGGTGAAGCTCTGGCCACCCAGGGTGGTGCCGCCTGACAAGATCATGCCGCGGCGGCTGGCCAGGGCGGGCACCGCAGTGGTCCCGTCCACCAGCGCCTTGCCCGCGAACACCCCGCCAGCGATCGTCACGTTCTGCCAGGCATCGCCCGAGGCGAACTGCCCGAGTTCCATGAACGACGAGGCAGAAATCGCCAGTTGCGAGGGCACCTCGTAAATCGAGAGGACGAAGTCGCGCCCGGGATGGGCGAGCTTGGTCACCCCGAAGTCCTGGGCGGCGACGTCCAGGGTGAACGCCCACCAATTGCGCTTGGCGACGAACGGGCTGCCGGGCGTGGCATAACCGAAATTGATCTGCGGATACGTCAGGAGGTTGAAATTCGGATAGGTGGCGACCGGCAGGCCCACGCTGCTCTGAGCGAGGGCACCATAGGTCTTGTCCGAGGAGATGATCGGATAGAGAGGGTCGCGCGCGATGGTGGTGGAGTTGGCGGTGGTGAGCGGCGGCGGGTAGTAGGTGCCGAGGCTGCGGTTGATGCCCGCCGAGACATAACCGGTGTCGCTGCCCATCGCCTTGAACAGCGCGCTGGGCGTGGCGAGCGTGGAATCACCCGAATTGCCCAGCTTGACGCTGGAAATATTCAGGGCACTCAGGAGATTGCTGGGTATCGACGTGCGGGCGTTGGCTTGGTCGAGCGCTTCGGTGAAGATCTGCTGCCAGCTCAGCAGGCTGGAAACCGACGTGGCCGAGTTGGAATTGTTCTGCATGGCGCGGATCGCCCGGTTGGGCGTGATCGCCACGATCGAGCGCAAAATCGCATCCTCCTTCTCGGTGTAGTCGTTGCGCAGCTGGACATTTTTTTGCACCGCCTGGGCGTCGGACGCGCGGCGATAGGTCATGACCATGAGCAGGGTGAGAATGGCGGCGGTGGTGAGCACCAGCAGATACGAGACAAAGCCGGGTTGGCCGCGGCGGGTTGGCAGGGAAGGGGTCATTGTTGGATGGTTCCCGAGTAAATGATTTGTTCGCCGGCGGGCCCGGTGAGCGTCATGCACAGCACTCCCTGGTTGAGGGAAAACTCGGCGTTGGTCGGTTTGTTGCTAATCGACCACTGCGGCGTGCCCAGCACCCCGCTCACCGGCACCACATAATAATAAAGCGCGTTGCCAGCGCCGCGGTTTTCAAACGACAGGATCGAGGCGCGCATGGTCCCGTCGGGTTGGCGGAAATTCAAAACCAGCACCGGCGAGGGTGTGATGCGCGAGCGCACCCCCGCCAGCGCGTCGGCCACCGAATCATGCAGCCGGAAGCGGTCGGCCTTGCCCACCAGCCGGCTCACATACATGCTGATGATCGGGGCTTCCGAGGCGAGGAAATTCTGCGCATTGTAGATCGAGAGGAACGTGAGTTGCTGGTTGAACAACGCGAGCACCATCGCGCTGGTGAGCATGCCCATCATCATGACCAACGACAGCTCGATGAGCGTGAACCCACGGCGCAGGGAATGACCGATTCGTTTCATTGGGAGCGCAGCACGGTGCGGGATTTCACATAGTTGACCGCGCCGATTTTATAGTTCAGCACGCTTTGGGCCTTCCAGATCTTGATGGCCGCGGGGTTGGTGTCCACGGTGCCGGTGCCGCCATCCAGAGAATAATTGCTGGGGTCGGGGATGCGGGTGCGCGTCACCGTGCCGGTCACGGCGAAGCTGCCCGGCAGGCGGCCGATCTCGACCGCCGTGGCGCGGGTGATGGGAAACGCCGGCCACGGTGAGTCGCTGGCTAACAGGTTCTCGAACGGGATGCGCTCAGCATAGGCGCGCTCGTAGGTGAGGTAGGCGTCCGAGAGCGTCTGGCCGAGGACCCACTGGCGCGGATGGAGCACGTTGAGCGAGAGTTTGAGCAGCACGAGGCCCAGCACGGTCAGCAGCGAGATCGACACCATGGTTTCCACCAGCAGCATTCCGCGGCGGCGCTTTCGCCGCTTGCCCAAGCCGCCGAAACGCGCCAAGTTTGCGCCATGCGCGGGCGCTTTCGGATCTGGACAGGGTGGATCGCCATGCTGTGGCTGGCCGTGGGCCAGGCTCCGGCCCAGGACCTGTTGTCGCCGCCCTTCGGCCTGCACTGGGGCGACTCGCCCGAAAAACTCCTCGCCTGGGCCGCGCGCCAAGCGCTCGACGTCACCCTGACCCAGCCGGGCGACCAGCCGGGCTTGAGGATTTTGCGCATCGAGCCGCGAACGGGATTTCTGCCCGAGACCCAGGCGGGCGCGGTCGAGGGCCGCTTTCTGAGTGGCAAACTCTACGAGCTCACCGTCCATTACTTCGACCGGGAGGCGTCGGCGGACCTGATGGAGGCGCGCTTCGAGGACCTGCGCAAGCAACTCGCCGCCGAGCACGGTCCGCTGCTCACCAACCAGCAGCAGCGGCGGGTGGAGGAGCAGTTTGTGACGCGTACGCTGTCGTTTCATCGGGAGCCTGTCAAAGGGTTGTTCCTGCTGCTGGCGTTCACCGAGGTGGAGGATTTATTGCGCAAAAGCAAGGAGGCGAGGTTTTCGCTGATCTATCGGAATGATAACTACCGGCAGGAGCTGGCTGCGGAGTTGAAAAAGCTTTGAGTCATTCGATGGTGGTGAACGCGCCGTTCATATTGATCGTGCGGGCCAGGGTGAAGCTGAGATAAGCCAGCCGATCCGTGCCGAAGGGAGTTACGGTGAGGATCTCCATCGTCCACAGTCCGTCCGTGGGCAACACGGCATCATAGTTGTTCACGAGCAGGATAC
>Ga0209499_1002797_pt1 | contig 10987 bp, 12 predicted proteins | sample C_130208_EF_Meta_FD_187306 | JGI IMG/M metagenome (GOLD analysis project Ga0209499, IMG submission 187306) | Freshwater microbial communities from Lake Croche, Canada to study carbon cycling - C_130208_EF_MetaG (SPAdes) (version 2) | ecosystem: Environmental > Aquatic > Freshwater > Lake...
GTCTACCTTGCTGGTGTCCAGCAAAACAGCTCATGTGCTTTTTAGTTAGCAAGGCTTGTGCAGAACCAATCGGTCTACCCATAGCGCCTGACGTAAAATAGTGAGAGTAAGCAATACCGTCAATCGTAATCACTTCTAGAAAGGGGATCACTTCCCAATCTTGATACGGAAGGTCATCTATAGAGATAAGTCCGTCTAGCTTACGATCTTCATTGACAGCACGAAGGATACGCTCCTCGTGGTTACCCAATGTCAGAACCATGCGAGGATGATATTGCTTGTCTTTGTTGCGTTTGGCTTTAGCATTGAACTCGTAGATAGGGATCAATAACGCATCCATAGCCTCACGAGCAGCTTGAATATCTTTGTTGTAGCTTCTACCCTCAAATGACTTTTTGCCTACGTCATAAGAAGAAAGGGACTCCATGTCAGCGAAGTCCCCTATACAAATAATTACATCTGGTTTTTTAGCAACGATATATTTACCGATGCAGGTTAAGAATGAGAAATCATTTCCATCTTTGGCCTGTACGTCAGGCAAGACGAAATGCGTCTTAGTGGGTAGCGTCTGGTAGCTCATAATAAAGTTGTAAGTCCTCATCAGAAAATAGAATAATTCTCGTTCCATCCTCTATATACATTACAAACTCATTGTTGTCAATACCTACTGAATCTATTTTTTGCCCTACCATGCGTTCAAATAGAGTTTCTAGCTCGTTCACTTGAACCACCCATGAGCCGCTAAGAAGTAAGCTAAAGCACCAAAGGCTGTTGCAATTAGGCCGTGTAGCGTCCACTTGCCAAACTCTGAATACTTTTCGTTAAGCCACTCTGAGATTGCTTCTTTCACAATCTCTTTCTGTTCGTCAGGAGTTAAGTTCATTAATGACCCCCATACTCAAAGCCTTGAGCCTGACCGTTGTTAGGCATCCCTACATGGTAGCCAGCGGCAGCACTTGCATCTGTCTGAAACCTTAAATGCACAGCAATACGACCTGACTGCTTCCAACCAGCACCAAACTGTACTAAACGAGTTTTAGACCAGCGTATCTGCACAAAGCAAGCAAAGGGTAAGCCGAAGCGTACAGAGAATATAGCATTGACGTATTGCCAATTATCTTTGACTAAACGTGGTAGAAAGTTCCAATTGCCGTTCTCTGTAAAGCCCCATGCGATTGCAGTCGTATGAACGCTCTCGCTATCAATAAGGAAAGGCCATGAGTTAAGAATACCGTCATACCAATGGTTAAACGATTCGTATACCTTCATAGCGTACTCGCTAGTGTAAATAGTGCGTCTAAGTCAGCATCTGTCAATCCTAGTTGAGCAGATAACGCTTCTACCAAGTCATCATCACGCTTGACGATAGTTGCATAATCCCATGAGATTTGAGTAGCCGTCTTTTGTGGGTCTGTCATCGCATCAATCAATGGCTGAATGAGGGATAGCTTGCCTTGTTGGAATAAGGCTAAACGTGCTTGGCGCATAGATACTTCTGTAGGGATAACTATAGGAGGAACGTCAGCAGGGTCGGGTGTATTGCCTTCTGCAAGCCACGCCTTAAACTCTTCATTTTCAATTGAGCATGACATACGGCTAATACCGTCATCATCAATTTTAGCTACAACGTTAGTAGTAATATATTTATATATCATAGTTCAGCACTCCATCCTAAGTATCCATTAGCTGTTGCTGCTCTTAAATAACCAGATTGTCCAGCAGTTAATCCTGAAGCAACAGTAAATTGCGTAAATGATTCATTAGCTGTTTCAAACCCAGTAAGAACAGGAACTGCACTACAAACAGTAGAAGTTGACCCCACATAAGCTATATAATCTGTAGCCGTGCCTGATTGGTCTAAAGAAGTTGGAATAATTCGCATGGTTACAGGAAACCTTAAAATCCCATACATGACTGTAGCAACGTTGACCCATGCACCATTAGATAATGGCTTTCCTGTTGCTATATTTAAAGTTCGATAATAGTACCTCTGACACAATGCTAATTCAGTTCCATACGGGCGATACTCGAATGATGTAGCTGTAGAACCTTTTTCTAGTTGAACGCCTGTGATGTATACGTTATCGTCAGCACCAGCTGTACCTGTAGGTGTGTAAAATAATTGTATTCCTATTTGCGTTGCAGTAGAACCTACAGTTCCCGTTACAGTAAATCTTTGATATGAAGTAGTAAGTGTAGCAACACCACTTGATACGTTAGTAACTCCTGTCCAAGAACCCAATGTGGCTGCTGATTGGTCAGTTCCAGTTCCTGAATATACTTGAAAATTAAATGCGTTAGAAGCTCCTGAATAGTTAGCTCCAGCTTTAGCATAAAAACTTAATGTAACTGATTGCCCTGCCATATCAATTGAATTGGCAGTTTCTAATGCTTGCACAGAATAAATATTATTAGTAAGAGCAGAACTTGCAGTTCTACCTAATTTCAAATCATACTGAAACCCAGTTAGTCCTGATGTTATTCTATTAGCAATTCCAGCAGCACTTGTTGGTTGATAAAATGCCCATCTATCAGCAGAGCCATATGTACTTGTTGTAGTCAAAGCATAAGTAGTTCCCCGTTGCCATACATTCATAGCACCATTAATAATCTTATTTCGCCATAGGTTTACACCTGTAGATGAACCTGTACCGCCTGCTGCTACTGGCAATACACCTGCTGTCAATGTTCCTGCCGCTGTTGAATATAATGCATTATTTGCAGCAGTAAATGTGGTTAACCCTGTACCACCGTTAGTTGGTGCAAGAGTTCCTGCTAAAGTAACAGCGCCATTAGTAGCAGTAGAAGGCGTTAATCCTGTTGTTCCTGCGCTAAATGATGCAACTCCAGAAATCCCTGTGACTTGAAATTGTGTGCCATCATAAACAATTTGTAATGCAGCACCGCTAGGAATATCGCCTATAGCTAAAGCTGTAGTACCATTTTTAGTAATGTTTTTAGCGCCAATACCGTTAATGTTAATTGTTACCGCAGTCGTAGTATTAGCACCTGCTGATACAAATCTAAAGGCTTGTCCCACAGTATAAGCCGTCATACCTAAAGCAGCAGAAGCCGTAATAGTGTCTGTCCCTGATACTGATCCTAAATAAGTTAAAGAGCTATCTTGTACTTGACCTGCTGAAGCGTATTGTGTTCTTACAGTAGCATTAGCTACGCCTGTATGAGCATAGTTTCCCATAGGCAAGTTAGCTGTAGGAAGCGTTTGACCGTCAGTAGATATAGAGCCTGTTAGTGCAGAGCCAATGTCAGAGAGCGTAGTGTTAGCCCATGTTGAAGATATGGTAGTCCCTGTGGTGACGGGATTACCAGCAGGAAGGACATATGTCCCCGAACCGTTACGTGCCATTTATTACTCTCCTTGTGTTAATTCTGGTATTGCCGCATAAGTTGCAGCTTGAGTTCCCTTGACTACACCAGGAGGAACTTTGTTATTGCCAAGCATATATAAGGCTTTTGCTAAAGCAGTTTTAGACGATGGGTTTCTATCCATTAAATAAGCTAAAGCTTGACCAGGGTGCATTAAATAAGCCAATCCGCCCATTTCTTTATTTGAATTTCTATTAGCTGCACGTTCAATTACGTCTTGTGCGTTAAGAAGTTTTCCTTCTGTTGCATTAAGCTCATTAATATCTGCAACTTTAGAAGCTATGCCTTCTTTTAATCCTCTAGCTAAAGCCTTTTGAGATTCTCTAGAAGCGCCACCAATTTCACCATAAGCTTTATCGCCTAATGAACGATAAGTGGCTTGTTTCATTTTTTGAGCAAGTTGTACAGGAATTTCTGTAGTTCCTTGAGGAAATAATTGATGTTTTAAAAATTCTTGTTCTGCTGTATCAATTGCTGCCAAATCAGCATTAGGATTTACTTGATATAAAAATTTATCTTTAAGCCCATGTAATTTATCAACAACATCTTGTAATTGCACTTTTTCTGTTGAATTAGTAATTTTATTTTTAATTTGATCGTTTAAATCGCCAATCATTGAATTAAGTTTTTCAATCCCGCCTTTGCTTGGATACAATCCTTTTGTGTTTAAAATTGTATCTACAGCATCTTTTGCTGCACCTGATTTATATGCTGATTGAATTGGCTTTAATGCGCTATAAACTAAATCTTCTGCTTTATTCATTAATGCGCCAGCAAGTTTATTTTTTACAGCAGAAGCTACAGGAACAGTTCCTCCTAACATTCCACTTTCAATTGCATTTTTGGCACGACTTTCGCCTTCTGTAGTTGGTTGTAACATACCAGCTAAAGCACCATAGCCAAGGCCACCTGCAACAGATTGAGCGCCTGGAGCAAAGGCTAAAGGAGCATAAGTGGCAACATTTCCTGCAATAGCGCCTACAGGAGCTTCACTAGCAATTACACGATTTTGATGTATTTTAGATGTGTCATATCCTTGTTGCGGGACACCTTGCATAGCTACATTTAATGGGTTTTTAGCATGAGTTAATTCATATATGCCTTGTTTAACACCTTCTGCTAAATTAGAAGGCCCAGTCATAGCTCCTTCAAGATTGCGCTGAAGCCACGGTTCACTTTGTAATTTTGAACGCAATGCTATATCTTTAGTTTGTTGAGCATTTAATTGAGGATAGTTTATTCCGCCCGCTTCTTCTGCTTTAGCTTCATGATATGCTTGAGCTACAGTATTAAATTCAGGCGTACCTTTTTTAGATTCATTTGCTACAATCCATTGTGCGTAATCATCTGCATTAGCCATGTTATTTTCCTAAAATTGCATCAGCAGCAGAGCGTGTTGCGCTTGGTGCATTTTGAGTTTTTATTTGTGGAGATAAAAATCTTTCAAAATCTGTTTTTCCAGTAGATTGTTCATATTGCTGACGCAATCCATTTAATTGGCCGTGCATTAAATCTTTGTAAGTATTAATTACACCACGCAATTGAGCTGGACTATTTGCAGCTTGAATTGATCTTGCGGCTTCTTCACGATCTGCAACACCACCACCAGAGCCAACAACGGCTTTAACAACTTCATCAGCAACAATCTTTTTAGCGCCTTCAAAGTTAGTAGGAGCTGCACTACCTGTTTGAGTTTTCCAAATATTAGCTGCTTTATTAACTGCTTGAATATTGCCTGTATTAAGTGCATCAGCAAGCGTTCCAAGCGTATCTAAATGGCTTGACGCTACGTTTAATGATCGTACTGTATCACCTTGCTTACCTACGTTAAATTTCTGTTCGGCTTGTTTTACATTGCCAAAAGTAGCGCCACTAAATTGAGGGTTTAAATCATTTACACGTTTCATTACTTGTTGGCCCCAATCAGTTTTCATAGCAAAACCTGATAATGGTGCAACTTGTCCATTAGCAATCATAGAGGCTGTAGCATCTACAGACCCTTGATCTACAGTATGTTTAGTGTTTAATTCTTGACGTCTTAATCCTAAAGATTCTTTTTCGTAAGGTGTCATAGCAGGCTTAGGACTCATTGCAGCGCCAGGGATTTGTTCTACTTGGTTTGTTTTAATGTTTACACCAAAAAATTTGCCTGTTTGTGGGTCTTGTTGAACATTAGCATAATTTGATTTTAAAGCTTCTTCTTTAGCAGGTACTGACATTATTGGTTGATGTGTAACAGGATCAAAAAATACATCACCAGCAGAACCTTTAATTGGTGTATTTTCTTTAAAGCGTTGTGCAAAGTTGGTTTCAAGCATTTTAGGCAACATTTCAGGCATTACAGCACCTATCTTAGCCATGTATTCTTGTTGATTAAATGGTTGTTGTGTAGTTTGTGTAACGCCAGGCATACCGCCAGCGTCTTGATAATCTACAGGAGACTCTACTTGCTTGCCTTTGTTAAGTTGATCAAGCAATGCGCCAAGTTTAGCAGACTTAGCAGTTTGATAATCACCATACTGTTTCATGGCGTTTTCTTCTTGCTTTCTACCTACAATTTGATTACCTAATGCAGCTAATTGTTGAGTCCAATGTGGCGCTACATAATGACCTGATACCATTTGACCTTGAGGCATCTCTTGTTGTTGCAAAGCTTTAGCCATATCAAGCCTACGCTTGAGTTCAAGTTGCATCATTGTGTCATCTTGTGGCAACCCTGATACGTCTTGAGTGTTATCACCAAAAAATGCCATATTAAGCTCCTAACATTGCGTAATTAACTGCTTTATATCCATTAGACATTGTAGTAACGGCTTCAGGGATAATCTTTTCAACTTCTTGTGCCATAACACCAATATGAGAGCCATGTCCTGCAATATCTTTAAACTCAGGTTTATATTCGTATGAATAAACTTTAAGTCCATTGTTTAATGCGCCAATCTCGTTAATGTTTTCTTTTGCATTTATATCTGATAATTTATAAGCTTGTATGCCAAGATTTCCTAATCCCATTAAACCACCCATTAAACCTTGATTAGACGCTTGGTCAGCATTATATTGACCCATTTGAGCATTATACCCCGCTTGAGTAGCACCTAAAATATCAGGGCCTGCAACACTAGGCATTGCGGCAGGGTTTACATAACTAGGCGCAGAAACTTGCGAACCTGTGCGTAACGCATTAATAACGTTAATAGGTTGCATTTGATTGTAAGCAGATTGTTGGAAGCCTTGTTGATTGGCATTAAGGCCTACATTCATGCCGCCTGTAATTGCTGCCACTTGACGATCGTTTTGACTTTGAGCCAATTGACGTTTAGCGTTAGCATAAGCTTCAGTTCCTGGAGCAATACCTTGGTTAGCTAATTGAGCGTCAGAAGCTTGTGATTCTTGTTGAATTTGAGGAGCAAGTCTACGCATAATAGCGTCAGAATAGTTTTCACCAGGATTAATACCTACTTGTGCTAATTGTGATTGGTCAACGCCAGGCTTTTCAATAACGCCTTGAGCGTAATTTAAACCTTTTTGTGCTGCACCTAAAAGACCTGAAGATAAACCTTGATTTTGCTCTAATATCTTTTGTTGAGCAGGAGTTAATGTTTGTGTAGCAGTCCATTGATTATTGTCAGAGGTATAGTCTTTAATGTTAGGAACTACAGGGGCTGTCATTTGATTACTTCCTGGCCCACCAAGTGCCCCTCCAAATAATCCATTAAGTCCCAATCCATTTCCATTAGTTTTTGGTGCTTTATTATAAGCAGCTAATTGTTGCTGATAATTTTGCATGGCTTGATCGTAAGCTTGCTGATTTAATCCACCACCACCTTGCGTATAAGTCAAGTTGCCATAAGGTGTTACTTGATTAACGCGGTTAGCTTGCGTAGTATATTTTGCAGCTTCAAGGTTGCCAGCAGCCGTAGCATTAGCAGCAGCAGTATAATCAGGAGCAGGAGGTGCATCAGACTTACCATTGTATCCAGGGTGCTTAAGTACACCTACAAATTTACTATTGAACATTTATCGACTCCAGTTAAGCATTTTGCAGTTTTCAGGCCACAAAGTCATAATAAGCAAATCGCCATTACGACCTGCATCTTTTAAAGTTGTTTCTATTACAAACCCAATCTTATGATTAAGCTTTATTGCTTTATAGTTATCAGCTTCAACGGTAGCCGTGAAGCGTTTAACCTTGCATTGGTTAAAAATATAGTTAGCTACTGAAAACCAATATTCTCTCGTAGGTGGTGAGTCTATGCGTTGGTGACCAAACATATTATTACCGTTGTAATTCTCAAAGGCTGTGCCAGCTACAATTATTCCGTCTACTTCCCAACCTAAAGCAGTCATGCCTTCTGTATAAGCACCAATTGTTGCCATAACCCAACGAGCAACGTATTCGCCTTGAACAATCAAAGTATCGCTCCACCTTCTATGACTATGTCAGTAGATACCCAACGTACATCAAGTGTATTTGAAGCTACCTTGACGGTAGGTGCGCCATAATAACCAACACCATTTAGACCTTGCCAATATTGCAAGATAGATAAGTCACCACCCCATGTTGCAGCGTCCCATAACGAGCTATCCCATGTTCCAAAGCTAGGAGGTGAGAAGGTTAAAGGGGCTGTAGAGTCGTTAATGTTAAAGTCAATGTTAATGCCAGCATAGATAGAAGGATTGCCGTTAGTTCTGAACATAGGACGGCTCATAGTAAACCGTTTTAATGTACCAGCGTTATTAAAGTTGTTAAATGCTTGCAAACCAAAGGCTTGAATATTTGACCCTGCGTCAGCGTTAGTATACCAGGCACGGCCTACATAACCATTACCACCAAAATAAGGTTCATCTTGGAAGATTTCCCAACAGTTAGCGTTCCAGCCTGTGTAGTTACACCATGAACCGTTAATCGTATTCATGACATATTGTTGTTGGTTTGTACCTATTTGAATCGGTACGTTAAGCCATAGTTGGTTAATTGTTGCTACATATACTAATTGCCAACCAAAGTTAGAAGCATAGTTGCTGACTGAATCTGAAATAGCGTACTGAATCTTGTCAGTTAAAGCCACTTTAGGGTTAACACGAGAAGATTGCAAGGCGGCAGACATAGGCACTACACCGTCTTGTGTAATGATAAGCATATCACCAGCCCACTTAAACATACATCTATGACCTACAGGCGCACCTAAGTCCCATACACCTACCATAGACCATGTAGCAGCGAGAGAAGGGTCTGAACCTTGATATACAACGACTTGACCACGGCTAGTCACTAATACATAGTGATCGTTTACGCCATTACCAGCATCAATTGTCCAATTACCGTGAGCCATGATATAACCGCCTTTAGTTGCAAGGGCAGAAATATCAATTGCGTTAGCAGCGCCAGCAATAGAATTTACAGGCAAATACCATGCCTTAAGCGTGTTATCGCCAATAAAAAACTGTCTTTGAGCATAGAGTATAGGGTCACGCAATGTCGTGGCTGTAACACCTGTTATCGCAGGTGTAGACCATGTTGTACCGTTATAATTGCGAGGGGCATCTACCCCATTCGCCATAGATAAGAAGTTGCCACCAGCAGTAGCGATATTTAGGTATCCCCACTTGCCGTTAGATAATCCTGATAATACAGCAGCGCCAACTGCACCTGTTGCAGTTACGTCATAAACTGAACCGCTTGCATTGATAGCGAATAGCTTGTCTGTACTACCACCTGAGTAAGCCATGACAGTTTGTACTTGGCCTGATATGCCTGTAGCCCATTGAGCATAGCCCTTGCGAAGCTGACATTCTGTTGTAGCAGGATACCAATTGGTTAAGGTAACTGCATCTAGTGGTGACATTCCTGTCAATGAATCTCTTGCGTTCCAACCACCTGTAGGCGCTGGTAAGCTAACTGGCTGTGATACGGCTCTTTTTGCTTGTGCCATTACTAGCCTCCGTAGTTTGCGTCAGGTATATTTTCGTATCCAATTAACACGTTAGCGGCTCTTGGCGCAAAGGATAGTGTAGCAGAACCTTGATCGTTTGCCTTAGAGATATTCAATTCCATATCGTAGTCACGCTGGTATGAACTTGAGTCAAAGCCCTTCACCTCAAAGTATTTTTTCTTTAAGGCAAGCACCATTAAACGGTCAGGGAATATGCAAGTGTCGGTATCTAGTACAAAGCTTGTCTGAGGAACGCCAGCAGCGCTATCAGCCCATGCGTTAGAGATATATTCGTAGCCTAGATACTCATTAGTAGAGATAATAGGCCATATTTGAAACTCACCACCCATGATACGATAACGCATACGAGGGCCAGTAGAGATATAGCTAGACTTCAAGAATTGCCATTGTTGTGGGGTTTCAGGACCTAGCATTTCCCAGCGCTTAGACTTATCGTAATGTGTGCGGTCAGTTTGTCTGTCATAGTCGCTAGGAAGCGGATATTTAGTTTGACCAAAGGTAAGTTCAACTGTACCTGAAGCCGTTGGTAATTGTGACACAGTAACCGTAGTTCCTGTTGCCGTAACAATATAAGTATCTTGGTTGATACCTGTACCTGTAATCATCCAATTGGTTGCTGTGGCAGCGTTTATTGCTGTTACTACGGCTGCATCTACACCTGTGATAGTTGCTGAATTAGCAGTCACTACGCCATTAGATTGTTGATACTGTGTGTAGAACCGATACTCACGGTTTAAGGCTTCCCATGGAAACTCTCTTGACAACTCATACCCTGCTGCATTAATTAAATAGTTTAATTGAATAACATCGGTAGAAGTATTACCTGCTACCTGTGTAGGTACAGCCAAGCCCATTTCACCTGTGGCCTGTTGTACGAGTTGTAAAAGAGTCGCCATTATTTTTCCTTGTTAAGCCGCTTCCTCAGCCTTAGCCTTGGTTGCCTTTGGTTTTATTTGTGCAGCAAGTTCTTCTAGCTGACGTTTCATGGCAGCAATCTCGTCATCACGCTGACGTAAGGCTTCTGCTTGTTGTTGTACGACTGCTGAATCTTTAGCGTTAGCTAGGAACGCTTTAGCTTTATCACGGAAGGATAGAGGACTCATGCCTACCATCATACCAATAGAGCCAATCTGCTCATCTGAAGCCGTTGCTACTTGTTCTACGGTATAGAACTTAAAGTGCTTGAGTTCGCTTGCTTGAGCTGCATTTAAGATAGGCCAATCTTTTAATAGAGTGCCTTGAATTTGGTCACCACCGTCAGACTTTTCGTTCTGATACATTGCCCATTGAACAGGGAAGCGTCTTTTGTCTTCATCCTTTGCAAAGGTATCAATAATAGTTAAGCGATCACCAGGAACTTCAATCCTAACAAAGTCAGCCATAAACTTAATCGGTCTGCCTTCTGCCAAGCTTTGAAACTCGTTGTCCATCTCTCTACTATAAAATTTTACTGCTAGTCTTGAATCGGGGTTGTTTAAATCTGTATCAATAGCCATTTAGTTCTCCAAAGTGGTTTGGGGTTTGTAGGTAACTCTCAAAATAAGAACTACCTAGAAACCCATCCCCGAAGGGATGAGAGTCTTAACTATTAAACTGAAGCTTTACTGAACCAACCGTAATCGCCTGTCACCATAGCAGTAGCTGGA
>Ga0209499_1002798_pt1 | contig 10982 bp, 13 predicted proteins | sample C_130208_EF_Meta_FD_187306 | JGI IMG/M metagenome (GOLD analysis project Ga0209499, IMG submission 187306) | Freshwater microbial communities from Lake Croche, Canada to study carbon cycling - C_130208_EF_MetaG (SPAdes) (version 2) | ecosystem: Environmental > Aquatic > Freshwater > Lake...
ACAAATGCACGCAACCCTGAATCAAGATTTGAGAGGCATGATTGAGGCAATGATGAACACGGTGAATAACTCTCATCAGCAAGTTATGAACAGCCATAATCTTAACGTTGGAACAATGCAAGAAATGTTAAAGAACCAAAACGACAACACGCAAGTGATGAAGAATGTGGCTGATATGATTTCAGCACCAAAGAGAATTGTGCGTGGGCCTGATGGTAAAGCCGTAGGAATGGAGGTAATCAAATGATTCAAACTACAAAAGGTGAAATACACGAATCTTTGCTTGAGAAGCGCGAAGGTCAAGTAGACACCGACACAGAAAACACTGATTGGGTCGAATACTGGTTTGAGGGCGAATTGGTACACCGTTCGGTTCATGTAAAACTTAAACAGGCAGCCGTTGCTGATGGCGCTGCTTCATCTTTCTAAGGAAATAAAATGGCAAATACCACGGCAATGTGTACGAGTTTTAAGGGCGAATTGCTCACGGCGACTCACAACTTCACACCAAGCACAGGCAACACCTTTAAAGCGGCGTTGTACTTTGCAACTGGATCATTAGGCGCGGCAACCACAGCTTATTCAACAACCAATGAGGTTACGAATACGTCAGGGACGGGCTACACAGCGGGAGGCGTTACGGTTACCAATGCAAATGCGCCCGCTACAAGCGGAACAACTGCATATTGGACGCCATCGGCTAGTTTTTCATGGTCTGCTTTGACGGTTACAACGGCATTTGATGCTGTTTTAATCTACAACTCAAGCGCTAGTAACAAGGCGGTTAGTGTTCACAACTTTGGTTCGCAAACAGTAACGGCAGGAACTTTCACCTTGTCCATGCCGACCAATGATGCGACCACAGGTCTTTTGCGTATTGCGTAATGGCACAAGGGCCGTGGGGAACTGGTACTTGGGATGATGCCATATGGGATAGTCTCCCATTAACGGGCAATCAGGCTACGGGCAGCGCTGGCAGTCCAAGTGTTGCCGTTAGTGCCGCATTAACAGGCGTCCAAGCAACGGGCGCGGCGGGTGATTTGTCAAAGGCATCAGTTGCCTCAGTGACAGGCATTTCAGCAACTGGCGCAGTTGGTACAGTTGTTGGCGGCATAAGCCTTGGGTTAACTGGCGTTCAAGCATCAGGATTTGCAGGCAATGAAAGCGAATCGGTAACAGTTGCCTTAAGTGGAGTGTCAGCAACAGGCTCGGCTGGCTCTTTTGCGGCAAACAAATCATTAGGCATTGATGGCGTTAACGCAACAGGATTTGTTGGGTCATTAACCCCAATCATTCAATTAGGCATAAATGGGGTATCAGCAACTGGCGAAGTTGGAAACTTAACGCCTGTCATACCTATAATTTACATTGTTGATACCCATGATCCTGGCCCTGACAAGCTCAAAAAACAGCTTAAACGTGAGCAAGAAAAGAACAAAAAGCGTAGGGACGAGATTATTGAGGCATACGAGCGCATTGTTGAAGGCAAGATACCCAAAGAAATAATAGCCCCGTACGTTGAAACATTTGCTACAATTGCAACCAAGCAAAATGTCACATTGACAGACATTCAGAAAATGATGTCTAATTTGGACAAAATGCAGTTAATTTGGGACGACCACATCGAATCAGATGACGAGGAAATTTTGCTACTATGAGAACAACTTACGTTATACGTAATGGCGAATTGGTTGAAAAACACAAAGCCAGTGACGATATACAAGCTCCTATGATAATGGGCGACATAGCCCCATATCAATCAATGATTGACGGCTCAATGATCCAAAGCCGAAGCCGACACCGCGAACATTTGAGAGAAAACGGATGTATTGAGGTGGGCAATGAATCAATGGAAACAAAACTTACCGCCCCTTCAAGCGAGAAACGGCGTGAGGTATTGGCTCAACAATTGGGAAACATGACCCACAACGAAGCCAACAAAATCATGAATTCATTGCGTGAGCAAGCCAATCAGATGAAATACCACAGGAGATAACAATTGGATACTACAGAACCCATTGTCCCAACAGAAGCAACCGATAACCGCCGTGAGTTGCTTTCACAGCAATTTGATGAGGTGGCGCAGGCTGAACCCGCAAAATTTGAACGTGATAACGCGGGAAAATTTGCCTCTACTGATGAAGCCCCCGTTGAAGAACCCGTTTGGAAGCGTGCGCCAGCGAGTTGGAAGAAAGATTATCACGATGTTTGGCAAACCGCTGACCCAAGGATGCAAGAGTATGCCTGGCAGCGTGAAGAACAAATGCGCAAGGGCGTTGAGCCTTTAATCTCCAAAGCTCAGTTTGCAGATCAGATCAATGAGGTGGTTAACCCTTATTTGCAGACGATCCAAGGCATGGGTTTAGATGCACCCAAAGCGATAAAAGCCTTGTTAGAGGCTGACAATATGTTGCGAACTAGTAATGGGCAAGATAAATTGCAATTATTTAGTAGATTGGCGCAACAATATGGAGTAAACTTAAATGAAGTCAATTTCCAACAGGGAGTTGATCCGACAATTTACGCACTACAAAACGAACTAAACAATGTTCGCGGCGAAGTGAATGGCTGGAAACAGCAACAGGAGCAAGCTCAAAATCAACAGCTATTAGGCGAAATTGAAAAATTTAGCTCTAAGGTTGAACATTTTGAAGAAGCACGACCGACCATGATTCAACTCCTACAGAGTGGCGTGGCCCAGACGTTAGAGGATGCGTATGAAAAAGCTGTGCGCCTCGACCCTGAGTTATTTGACAGCGTACAAGTCAGCAAACAGGCCGAATTGGATAACGCAAAACGAGTAGCGGCAGACCGAGCAGCGAAATCTGCAAGGGCTAATGCGGTTTCGGTAAAAAGTTCTACACCAGGAATGGCTACCAAAAACAATGCTCAAGACAGGCGCAGTTTATTGGCAGAGCAATTTGACCAAATAACTGCACGACTTTAATTGATATAGGAGAATTATTATGGCATTCGCCAACTCAAGTATCAGCGACATCATTGCGACCAACATTCAAAGCCGCACTGGCGAGTTAGCTGATAACGTCACAAACAACAACGCCCTCTTGCGCCGACTCAAAGACCGTGGAAATGTGAAGACATTTTCTGGCGGTAACGTGATTTTGCAAGAGATTATGTACAACGACAGCACCACAAATAACACGAATTCTTATTCTGGTTATGAAGTGCTGAACGTTTCACAAAACAGCCCTATCAGTTCTGCCCAATTTAGCATTACGCAATACGCTGCTGCTGTGTCTATCTCTGGCTTGGAAATGATCCAGAACTCTGGAAAAGAAGCTATTATTGACTTGCTTGATGGTCGCATGATGGTTGCCGAAGCTCAATTGGCTAACCGCATTGGCGGTGACATCTACACCGATGGCACGGGCAATAGCGGTAAAAACATCACTGGTCTAGGCGCTGCCGTACCTGATGCACCCTCAACTGGAACTTATGGCGGCATTAACCGTGCTAACTATAGCTTCTGGCGCTCGCAAAAGTATTCTGGCGTGACCGATGGCGGCTCTGCTGTTTCTGCCTCAAACATCCAATCTTATATGGATTCTTTGGCCGTTCAGTTGATTCGTGGTACGGACAAGCCCGATTTGATTGTTGCTGACAGTAATTACTACCGTTTGTATTTGCAATCTATGCAATCAATCCAACGTGTTACCGATGGTGGCAATTCCACTCAAGGCGCGGGTTTCGCTTCCTTGAAATACTATGGCGCGGGCATGGCATCGGATGTCGTGCTTGACGGTGGTATCGGATCAGCCGCTACTGCAAACCACATGTGGTTCTTGAACACCAAGTATCTGATGTTCCGTCCTCACGTTGACCGCAACTTTGTGCCTATTGGTGGTGAGCGTCAAGCTGTCAACCAAGACGCCATCGTTAAGTTGATTGGTTGGGCTGGTAACTTGACTAGCTCAGGCCCACAGTTCTGTGGCGTTCTGATTGCTTAAAGGAGTAAAATCATGGCATATACAGTAACCCCCCTCATTGGTGTTGACTTTAACAACATCGTTAACACCAACACAAACAGCGCAGGAACGGCTGTTCCTACATTTGGCCCTTTGGGTGCTGAAGTGTTTGGTTCTGATGGCAAGATTTATGTGTTGGGTCAAGCCAACGCATCAATTACTGCCTCAACAACAGCTTGCACTATCAACACAACCACATTCTTGGTAACAGCTTCAGGTGGGTCATACACCTCGCCCGCAGTTGACCTAGTTTCTGGTAATGTTGCATGGTTCTCTAAAGCATCTGTGTAAAATTAAAGGGGTGGCATAAAAACCGCCTCTTTTTAATTAAGGAACAAAAATGGCTATCCCTTCACGAATTCTTGGCGCAGGCAACTCGCCTTTGTCTACAGTCTCCATCGCTGGTGATGGCGCTGTTGGCATTGTTGCAACGGGTTCTACTGCTGCTGATGCAAAACTGTTGTCGGCTGTGTTCAACACAATCACGACTTCTTCTGCTTCTACAGGCGTTAAATTGCCTCCTACTGAAGCTGGCGCACTGGTTGGTATTCGTAATGATTCAGGTCAAACAATTACTGTTTACCCTTACAATACAAGTTCAACTATCAATGCAGCGGCGACATCTGTTACATTGGCAACTGCAAAGAGCATGATTCTTTTTGCCCCAAGCGCAACAACTTGGGCATCCGTCACTTCAGCTTAATCCCCACAGGATAAAAAATGGCACTCGATTCTGATATTGCAAACGCAGATTCACATCTGCACGTTGAGTTTTATACATTTGATAAAGCACCGTACAAAGACACCCCGTTTGTGCGAATTATGGTTCCCGGTGATAAGTACAACATCATTGAACAACCCGTTCGTGATGACCATAAAGAGCGCTTTCCCCGTCAATGGTTGCACTATCAAATGCAAAACTCAGAAGGCGGGCCTGTCATTGGAACAACTTTGCAAAATTGGCATCTGGATCGCCCTGAAGAATTTACAGACAGTCAAATGGCTGAATTGCAAATTCTAAAGTTTCAAACTGTTGAGCAAGTTGCTACGGCAAGCGATGCTCAACTTCAGCGCGTAGGCATGGGCGCTGTTGGATTGCGTGAAAAAGCAAGAGCTTATCTTTTGCGCCGCAATCAAAGTGAAAGTTCATTTGAGTTAGAGCAAACCCGTTCTGAATTGAAAGAATTACAAGAGCAAATGAAAGCCTTGATGTCTGAAAAAACACGGGGCCGCCCTAAAAAAGAGGTGTAAATTATGTCTAGCACTATGCTTCAGTTAGTGCAGCAAGTTACAAACGAATTAGGCGTGTCAACACCGACAAGTGTTGCTGGAAATTCTAATCAAGACGTTACCCAAATTCTTGCGTTAATGAACGCAAGTGGGTACGAGTTTTTGCGCAAACATCCTTGGCGAACGCTTACAAAACAAAAGCAGTTCTACACCGAATATTTAACGACCACAGGCACATGGGTGTCGGGAACTACATCAATGACGGGAATTCCGTCTACAAGTGGTTTAGACAGCACTTACATGGTGGTTGGCACGGGCATTGACCAAAACACCTTTATCCAAAGCGTAGATTCTGCTACATCTGTTACGCTAACTAGAAAAACAACAGCAGACGCAACTAATGCAACCGTGTACTTCCAGAAAATGAAGTATGCGTTCCCAAGCGATTACGAAGCCATCATCCCAAGGACAATGTGGGATAAGGATAAGCATTGGGAAATGTTAGGCCCAGAAGATGCGCAGCAATGGGAATGGCTTTTGTCTGGATACATTGCAACTGGCCCCCGAATTCGGTGGCGTTTATTTAGCAAGTATTTTCAGATATGGCCTGGCTTTTCTACTGCTGAGTTTTTGGGTTATGAATACCGTTCAAATGCTTGGGCAAACAGTGCATTAGATGTTCCCGTCACATCGTTTACTGCTGATTCTGATACTTGTATTTATCCAGACCGTTTGATGGTGCTCTCAACCAAGCTCAAATATTTTGAGGCTAAAGGGTTTGACACAACGGCAATGTATCGCAACTATTTGGAAGAAATGGAAGCGGCAATTGCTTTGGATATGTCTGCGGCTAACTTGTCTTTTGCGCCAAGACCAGGCACAATTTTGGTCGGATACGACAACATTCCTGACAGTGGCTATGGGGCATCACCTTAATGAAAATTGCCCAACGAACTGCCGCTAATGTAGCGAGTATCCCTGCGCCTGTTGGCGGTTGGAACGTGCGCGATTCCTTGGCAAATATGTCGCCAACTGATGCGGTGACAATGACGAACTTTTTCCCAACTGTTTCAAGTGTGAACTTGCGCGGTGGGTACAGCAAATGGTCAACAGGCATCACGGGTCAAGTTGAAACAGTGATGGCCTATGAAACAGGCACTACTAGCAAACTGTTTGGGATTGCTGGTGGCTCAATCTACAACTGCACAACCGCTGGCGCAGTTGGCGCGGCTGACAAAACAGGGTTAACCAATAGCCGTTTTGAGCATATTAACGTCACAACGCCTGGTGGGAGTTTTCTTTACGCTTGTAATGGTGTTGATGATCCACTCCTTTACAACGGCACAACATGGCAAAGTGTTAACGCCTCTAGCAGCCCAATTGCCATAACAGGCGTGACCACATACAAGCTCAACAATGTCACGCTGTTTAAAAACCGTGTTTGGTTTATTGAAAGACAAAGTTTAAAAGCATGGTATTTGCCCACTAACTCAGTTGGTGGCGCTGCCGAGGTTTTGGACTTGAGTTCTATTGCCCGAATGGGTGGCTATATAGTTTCTTTCAGTGCTTGGACGATTGACGCGGGTTATGGAGTAGACGATAACCTTGTGTTTGTGACCTCACAGGGCGAGATTATTGTTTATCGAGGCACAGACCCCGCTTCTGCCAGTACATGGGCTTTGGCGGGCGTTTGGAAGCTCGGAGCACCCGTTTCTAGGCGTTGCTTGTACAAGTATGGCGGCGACTTGTTAATTCTAAGTTTAGATGGCTTGCTCCCATTAGCTTCAGCTTTGCAATCAAGCCGACTTGACCCAAGGGTAAATCTATCCGACAAAATTCAAGGCGCAATCACTGAGGCAACAACTCTCTATCAAAATTCATTTGGTTGGGCTTTGCTTTATCACGCCAAAAACAATGCTTTGTGGATCAATGTCCCTGTTGGTCTTGGTTCGCAAGAGCAATTTGTGATGAACACAATTACGAAGTCATGGACAAAATTTACAGGCTGGGATGCTAACTGTTGGGAAACATTTAACGACAATCCTTATTTTGGATCAGATGGTTATGTTGGGTTGGCGTGGGATGGTTTTACTGATGATGTGATTGACATCAATGGAATTGTTTTACAAGCGTTTAACTATTACGAAAACCGTGGTGTCAAAAAATACTTTACAAGAGCCAGGCCATCTATTTTTACAAATGGAACTCCTAACATTTTGGTTGGCATAAATGTTGATTTTGATTTATCAGACACAACCGGGGCTTTGAACTTTAGTCCGTCAAACTATGGGGTGTGGGGAACATCGCTTTGGGATAACGCATTGTGGTCAAGCGGAACAATCATCACAAACAATTGGCAAGGGGTCACGGGCATTGGTTATTGCGCGGGGATTCAGCTAAAATCAGCCTCACAAGGCTTGCAAATTGAGTGGGCCTCAACTGATGTTGTTTTCCAACAAGGATGGGCTGGAATATGAACCCAAGGATGGAAAAATTTGCGGATGTTTCAGCCGAGGCCGTGGTGCTTATTGGCAAACATTGGGCTGAACTTTATGGCAATGCCAACCTAAGAAGTGATCTGGGTGGCATGATTGAGCTAGAGAAAACAGGAAATTTTGCATACTTTACCTTGCGCACCGAAACGGGTGAATTGGCTGGTCATGCAGGTTTTATGGTGTTTAGATCGCCTTTTTATGGCGCAATGCAAGCAATAGATGTTTTTTATTATGTGCTGCCAGAGCATCGAGGCGGGTTGGGAATTTGCAAAATGCTTAAATTAGCAGGGCAAATGCTTAAAGTTAATGACGTAAGCCAAATCATGATAAGCCACAAAAAAAATCAAGATTTGAGCGTTCTGCTTGCAAGAGCAAACTACGAGCCATCAGGCGATACATACGAATTTAAGGAATAAAAATGGCTTTCTTATGCCCTCAACCCAAAGCGCCCGCAACGCCTGATTATGCGGCTGCTGCTACCGCCCAAGGCGCGGCGAACAAAGAAACAGCGATTACTCAGGGTTACCTAAACAATCCTAATATACAAGGCCCATTAGGAGGTCAAAACGTATATTTTGATCCTACTACAAATCAGCCTTCTATAGTGCAATATCTAACGCCAACAGCGCAAAAAACGTTGGAGGCGCAGCAACGAGTTCAACTAGGATCGGCAAACCTTGGTGAAACAGGTTTAGCAAGTGCATCAAATATTCTGGGAACGCCATTTCAATATACAGGGCCACAAACAAACACTTCAATTGCCAATGCTGGCGCTATACAAGGTGCGCCTGATCTGTTGGGCATGGGGCAGGCTTATGGTGGATTTACAGGCGATAGGGCTTCCGGTGTTGACCCTGGCGGTACGGCTCAAGGAAATGTGCAAAGTGGTCAAGCATATGGTCAGGTTTCTAATCCGCAACAATTTGCCAATTTCCAAGGTCAACAAGCAACTGGCGGCGTTAATATTGAAAATGCAAGAGGTGATTTTCAAGGCGGGACTGCAACTGGCGGCGTAACTGGCCCATCTTTGCAACAAAGTTATGGCAATTATGGGGCCGTTGAAGGTGCTCCCAATTTAGGACTTTTTGGCGCAGCTTCATCAATTGGCGCGGGTCAATATGGGTTATCTCAAAATAATGTTGGCGCAAATCAATATGGTTTAGCACAAGGTAACGTTGGCGCAAATCAATATGGTTTAGCGGGCGGCATCAACCCATCTCAATATGGCACAGCACAAGGCGGTGTTGGCGGCGTTAATCTTCAGCAATCTGTTGGAAATATTGGGCAAATAAATCAAAATTTAAATGCCAATAATTATCTTGCAAATAATCAATTAAATTTGAGTAATGTTGCTCAAATGCCTGTTAATGCGGGAACTACAGGCCAAGCAGCAATTATGTCTCGGCTTGCGCCTCAGTTGGAGCGCCAACAAAAAGCAACTGCCCAAAATTTAGCAAACCAAGGTTTGGTGGCGGGTGGTGAGGCATACACAAATGCCATGCGAGATCAAAGCCAGCAGCAAAATGATTTGCTGACTCAAGCGGCTTTGCAAGGTATTGGTTTGGATACTGCGGCAAATCAACAAGGCTTTAATCAAGCGTTGGCTTCAGGTCAATTTGGAAATACTGGTATTCAACAAAATTTTGGCAATGCTTTGGCGGCTCAACAAGCGCAGAACGCGGCGCAAGGCCAGGGTTTTAACCAACAATTGCAATCAGGTCAATTTGGTAATCAAGCGCAATTGGCAAGTTTTGGTGTCAATTTGCAAAATCAACAAGCTGGCAATCAGGCAATTGCACAAAATTATGGTCAAAGTTTAAATGCGCAACAATTGGCAAATCAAGCGGCTGCACAAAATTTTGGTCAGGGCATAACAGCTCAAAATGCTGCAAACGCTGCCGTTTCTCAAAACTTTGGGCAAGGTTTAGCTGCTCAACAAGCTGGCAATCAATCTGTTGCACAAAACTTTGGTCAAGGTATAACCGCATCCAATGCGGCAAATGCGGCAATTCAACAAAACCAAAATGCAGCGTTGCAACAACAAGCAGCGGCAAACCAAGCGCAAGCGCAACAATATGCACAGTCTCAAGGTAATGCACAGTTCGCCAATCAAGCTCAATTAGCTGGATTCGGTGCAAATCTGCAAAACCAACAAGCGCAAAACCAAGCTATTGCCCAAAATTCAGCCCAAGGATTAGCCCAACAGCAAGCATATAACGCGGCTATTGGTCAAAATTTTGGTCAAAATTTGCAAAATCAACAAGCACAAAACCAAGCTATTGGTCAAAATTACCAACAAGGCATGGGAACTCAAGCGGCGCAAATTCAAGCGGCTGCTCAAAACTTTGCTCAAAACGTAGCCAATCAGCAACTTGGAAATCAAGCAACACAGCAAAATTTCAACAATGCGTTGGCTACTCAAGCGGCGCAAAACCAAGCAATTGGGCAAAACTTTGGACAGAATGTAACTAAACAACAACTTGCAAATGCTGCTATTGGTCAGAACTATCAGCAAGGGATGAACACCCAGGCAGCTCAAAACCAAGCGCTTGCGCAAAATCAAGCAACAGCTACACAACAACAACAATTGGCTAACGCTGCTCAACTTCAGCAATACAACCAAAACCTTGGCGCGGGGCAGTTTGCTAACCAAGCGGCTTTGCAAGAGTTGCAAAAACAACTGACATTGCGCAATCAACCTTTGAATGAAATCACGGGTTTGATGAGTGGTTCACAGTTGCAGATGCCTCAATTCCAAGGCTACAACCCAACGAATATTGCGCCTGCGCCTATATTTGCGGGTGCGCAAGCACAGGGTAATGCGGCATTGCAGAACTATGGTATTGCGCAATCAGGCGCTAATGCCACAACAAGTGGTTTGTATGGTTTGGCGGGCGCGGCAATGATGTCTGACCGCAGATTGAAGTCAAACATTGAGCGCATTGGCACGCACAAACTTGGGATCGGTATTTATGAATACGACATATTTGGCGGGCGTCAACAAGGCGTAATGGCTGATGAAGTTGAAAAAGTTATGCCTGAAGCCGTTGTGATGCACCCAAGTGGTTACAAAATGGTCAACTACGGTTTATTGGGATAAAACATGGCTAATGCATACGAACAGTTTAATGTTGCAAACCCTTACCAGTTGCAACAACAGGAGTTGGATCGCCGCCAAAAGATGGCTGAGATTCTTCAGCAGCAAGCATTTGAGCCTGTGCAGGCGGGTTCCTATATGGGCATCCAAGCCCCAATTAGCCCCGTTCAAGGT
>Ga0209499_1002799_pt1 | contig 10978 bp, 4 predicted proteins | sample C_130208_EF_Meta_FD_187306 | JGI IMG/M metagenome (GOLD analysis project Ga0209499, IMG submission 187306) | Freshwater microbial communities from Lake Croche, Canada to study carbon cycling - C_130208_EF_MetaG (SPAdes) (version 2) | ecosystem: Environmental > Aquatic > Freshwater > Lake | place...
TTTTCTTATATGAGTATACATCAAGGACAAACAATGCTCGCTCGGGGATACAATCTAAAACTTCAAACGATGCTAAAGAGGTATTCAGAAAAGCAGTAGTCCAACCCTTTAAAAAGCTACCAGACTTCTTTGTTCCTGTATATGACCAGTCAAAAGGATTAACACCAACCTCTGAGTTAAGATTTTATAATACAGTTATTAAAGGTAAGAAGTCAAATAGCATTAGAGGAGAAGAGGAATTAGAGTCAGCTATAGATTGGAAGTCATCAGAGGCTATCTCTTATGATGGACAGAAAGTACATAGAAAGCTAGAGGATGAGGTTGGTAAAACTGCCGATGTAAATGTTTGGGAAAGATACCTTGTAACAAGATATTGTTTATTGGATGATGAAGGAAAGATAATTGGTAAGTCTTTGCTAACAACTACAGTCGAGGATATGGACCAAGGTGGTGCGCCATTTAAGAAGATTTGGGAAAACTCAAACCATCTTATTAAAACTGGAAGAAGAACTCCTTCTGGATTATATAGGTACTTCTGCCCTGCTTCTGAAACAAGATACTATGACGACTATGGCTTTGCAGATTCTAAAAAAGCAATAGAAGAAATTCAGGAAGAGAGACAACTACTTGCGAAGGATGCAAGAGCATTAAGCTCTGTAATAAGAAAAGAGCCATTAACATGGGAAGAAGCCTTTAGAATAGATGGTAATAAGTGTTTGTATAATGCAATGAAGCTAAATGACAGGCTTGATATTGTTACATGGAAAGAAAACTTGACTACTAGAGGGAATTTTAATTGGTTAAATGGCGAAAGAGATACAAGAGTTGTTTTTGAGGCTGCATATAATGGAAGGTGGGAAGTAGTAAAGCTATTTAACGATGAAAAGGATTCTAATAAAGTTATAAAGCGAGGCGACTTGTTTTATCATAACAATAATAACTATGTAATGGGTGTTGACCCAGTTGACCACAATACATCTGAGGATGGAAGAAAGTCAAACGGAGCAGGTTTAGTTCTAGAGAAGTATAACTCTGTAAATGAGGGTGATAAATATAATATGGCTTTTGTAGCTAAGTATGTTTTTAGACCTGATACAGTTCAAGTGTTCTACGAGGACATGATAAAGATGGCGGTTTATTATGGGTGTCAAGTTTTGTTTGAGAACCAGAAAATTGGATTGATGCACTACTTTAACGATAGAGGCTACGGAAACTTCTTAATGTGGTTGCCAGATAGACAACAGCCAGGAATAGCTGCTAGTCCAAAGACCCATCAGCATATTGCAGAGCTAACAGAGTCATATGTAAACGACCATATAGATAAGGTTTACTACTCAGACCTAATCCAAGAATGGTTGGAGTTTGATATAAGTAATACTACAAGGTTTGATGGAGCGATGGCCGCAGGTTACGCACTTATAGCAGACCAAGCAAAACTAATAAAACAAGATAAAGAGAAGGTATATGAAGTAACAGATTATTTCAGACCTACCAAATTTAATAGAGTATCAATTTAAAATAATAAAAAATGCCAGTAATTGAAAATGTAGGATTCCCATCCCATCTCGTTGACCCAAGAGAAAAGGGAAAGGAATGGGTTTTAACGTATTGTAAAGCCGCATATGCTAGTTTTGAAAATGATAACCCAAGAGAGATATTCTACCATTCAAGGTATAAGTATGAAGTTCAAAAAAGTTATGCGCTAGGTAATCAAAGTATTAATAAATACAAACCTCTTATGGGTGTAGATGAAGAGGCTAAAGAAGATTGGCTTTCTATTGACTGGAGTGTTATACCTATTGTGCCTAAGTTCAGAAGAATTGCTTTAGGTAAATTATCTAAGTCTGAGTATAACATAGTTGCTACTGCTATTGATGCTTTATCTAATAATGAAACTAAAGAATACTTTGCTAAACTACAGGCGAAGATTATGGTAAGAGAACAGGCAGCTAAAATTGACCCTACATTACTTGACTCTCCTTCACTACAATTATCCCCGAACGAAGCAAAGGATATGGAAGAGTTAGAGATGCAAATGAAGTATACATTTAAACATCAAATGTCTATTGAAGCAGAAGAAGGAATTAAATTAATTTTTGGACAGAACGATGTAAATAAATTAAGATATAAAGTAAGAGAAGACTTATATGACCATGGTGTTGGTGGATATAAAGAATTTATTGACTCTAATGGTGCAATTAAAATCAGAGCTATTACACCTCGTAATATTGTAATGAATAGATGTAATCTTCAGGACTTTTCTGATGCATCACATATCGGTGAAATTATTCAATTAACAATTAGTGAGCTTAAGAGTATGGCTCAAGGACAATTTACTGATGAAGATTATGAACAAATTGCAAAGGCATATATTGGATTGTTAGGCAACCCAAAAGAGTGGCCTTCTTCCCTCTCTGTATATAATAAAGGATATGATAGATTTAAAATTCGTGTACTGGACTTAGAATTAGAATCTGTTAATCAGATTGTAATGGAAAAACGAACTGATAGACGAGGCAATAAAATTTATGCTCGGGGTAAGTTTGAAGATACTAATAAAAGAAAAGATAAGTTTGATAGAGTTGCCTATAAAGTTATTTATAAGGGTAAATGGATTGTTGGTACTAATTATATATTTGATTATGGATTAGCTACTGATATGAAAAGAGCTAAGTCTAGTTTGATGGATACAAGTTTAAGTTATCACATCTTCGCTCCAGAGTTTTTTGATATGAAAGCTTATGGCATGATGGACCAAATGATTCCTATTGCTGATGCTATTCAAATCGCATGGTATAGATTACAAAACGCCATCAACCAAGCTAGACCTAAAGGTATTATGATTGAGATGGGCGCTTTAGAGGAAATTCCATTAGGTGCTGGTGGTAAGAAATTAACACCAATGAAGGTGTTAGACTTATATAATAAGACAGGTACTTTGGTTTACAGAAAATCAGACTTACAAGGAAGACAAACTAACTATAAGCCTATTGAAGAGTTAGAGAATGGATTAGGCAGAGATGTAATGAACTACTGGACTATTATTCAGAATAATATTCAGTTGTTACGAGATATAACTGGAATGAATGAGATGACAGATGGTTCTACGCCTGACCCACGAACACTGACAACAATAGCAAATCTAGCGAATGAATCTACAAACAATGCTTTGTCTCATATTGTTTCTGCTGAAAGAGCATTACTTGATTCATTAGCCAACTCAGTTATGCTTAGACTACAAGATGTAGTTACAAGCGGAAAAGTTGAAGGTTATTTAAATAGTTTAGGAACTAATACAATGAAGTTTATTCAAGTTTCTAAAAAACTATCATTACATGAATTTGGAATTTTCTTAGAAGATAAACCAACAAGCGACCAGAAGGCAATGCTATTACAACAAGTGCAAGCAATGTCTGCGCAAGGATTAATGGATATTGAAGATGCTATTATAATTGAGAATACAGATAACTTAAAAGTTGCTCAACAATTATTAGCATATAAGATGAAAAAGCGCAAAGAAGAAAATCAACAAAATGCAATGCAACAACAACAGCAAAATGGACAGATACAACAACAATCTGCACAGATGGCTGAACAATCTAAGCAACAAACTTTACAAGTTGAAGGGCAGATTAAGGGGCAGTTAATAACTATGGAGAAGCAATTTGACGCTAAGTTAATGAAGATGAAGTATGACTATGAATTACAATTAAAGCAGCTAGAAATGACTGGCAAGGTTACTACTAAGCATATGGAGAATGTAGGTAAAACAAATGTTGCAAAAATTAAGCTCGGGGAAAGTGGAGATGAGACAGACCAAAATCCATCTATAGAACAACAACCAATGCAGCAACAAACTCAACAAATGAGTGGCGATATGGAAGAACAACAAGAAGACCAAAGTGGAATGCAAGAAGACCCATCCCAAGAAATGCCTCAAGAAAGTCAAGAACAACAAGTTCCACAATAATAATTCACCCCTTGTTATTAGATACAATGTGACTTATATATAAAACCTTTGCATAACCAAACAAAACCAAATATGGACGAAAATCAAGAGATGAATTTTAACAACGCTAGTTTAAACGATTTTAAGTTTAACGGAGAGCCAACTGTTGCAGAACCAACAACAGTTCAAACAAATGTAGAAACAACAACAGTTGCAGATACAACAACACAAACTACACAAACAACAGATACTACACCTGCTGATATAGCAAAAGTAGAACCTGTTAAAACAGAAGCCCCAACTTATAAATTTAAGGATGACTTCATTAAAAATGCTGTAGACTACTACGAAAAGACTGGTGACTTAACACCATATTTACAAGCAAAGACTGTAGACTTTACAAAGATGACTGACGAAGATATCATGAGACGTGAACTTCGTGAGACTTATCCTGAAGTTACTGATAAAGCCTTCGAAAAGCTTTATAAGCAACAGATTGTCGACAAGTTTAAACTTGACTCTGAACAGTGGGAAGAAGATGATGTAGACTTAGGTCAACAGCTACTTAAATCTGAAGCTGCTAAAATTAGAACAAAAAATCAAGATTTACAGGAGGGATTTAAAGCCCCCGAACCTGCTAAAGATAATAGCGTTGAGGACGCTCAACGTGCGTTACAAGATTTCAAGGAAAAGACAGGAAGTAATGAGGCCACTAAAAACTTATTAGAAAGCAAGAGAATTGCTATCAAAACAGGCGAAGGTGATTTCAATTATGAACTAGCTGACCCAAATACTCTGTTAGAAATGACAGTAGACAACACTAAATTCTTTACTCAATTTGTTGGTGAAGGCGGTAACCTAGATTATGCAAAATGGTATAAGACCGCTGCGTACTCTCAGAACCCAGAGATGTTTGAAAAGTCTCTGATTAATTATGGCCGAACACTTGGCAGAGAAGAGATTGCTAAAGAAATAAAAAATCCCTCTACAAATGTTGTTGGGGATGTCCCTTCCGAAAGTTCGGGAGATTTTACAACAGGCTTATTGCAAGCATTTTCAAATAGAGGGGTATCGAAATAAATTTTTCAAAACCTTTTTAATTAAATAAACAAATGGCATACACATACGGTGCACAAATTAATAAGAACTACGTATCATCTACTGCGTTCTTAGACCAAAGAGAAATCTTAAATAAAGTATTAGACATCACTAATGAAGAAAGTTCATTTTTGGATGTTATGGAATTAACTGGTCGTTCAACTCCAACTTCAGTTCCTCAGTATCATCACTTTGTAAATGCTGAGTTATACCTTTTAGGTACAGCTGCTTCATCCCCTACCGCTGCTGCTTCTATTGCTGTAACTATCGATGCAACCGCATACGCATATGTTAATGCTGGTGACTTAGCTTTGTTAGTAGATGGTAGTGTAGGATATGTTTACAGTAAGAATGGTTCTAATGCAATTACAATTAAATCTGTAGATGCTCAAAACATTACTGTTACTTCTGCTGATAAAATTTCTTTCTTCTCAAATGCAGCTGGTGAAGGTTCTCTTTCTCCTGAAGCTCGCAAGTGGGCAGTTACAAAGTATTTGAACCAAGTTCAAAGCTTTAAAGCAAAGTTTGCTATCACTGATATTCAAAAAGCTTCTAAAGTAGAGGTTGAGTATCAAGGAAAGCCTTTCTTTATGTACAAAGGACAACACGAGTCTTTAACAAAATTCAGAGGTGATATTAGTGCTGCATTAATGTTCGGACGTATGTCTGCAACTGCTGCGGTTACTTCTAGTGCTACTCCTGCTTCTTCATTTGCTGATGGTGCTTCTGCAACATTATTAGATGCTGAAGGAAATCCAGTATCAACTACTATGGGCCTTGACCAGTATGCTTCATTATACGGAGTTACTGCTACTCAAGGTACTAATGGTACATTGTTATTGTCTGAGATGCAAACATTAACTCAAAACTTGAACAAGTTACGTGCTCCTCAAGAGTACTTCTTATTTGCTGGTACTACTCAAAATATCGCATGGGATAACTTCTTCAACAACTTGGGTAATGCTGGTATCACTGCTGGTACAGGTGTTTCTGGTGCTGCACGTTTTATGATTAGCGGTAAGAATATCGATTTAGGTATCGATTCTATCAAAATCTACGGACGTACTTACCATAAGAAATATTTACCATTGTTAGACCATCAATACATTTCCAACTACGGGGCGGCTCACAAATTCGGTGCTTCTGCGTATGGTGTACCTGCTGGTAAAATCAAAACTAATGACGGTGAAATGTTAGACCGTATTGGTGTAAGATATATGGCTGGTGATGGCACAGATTTAAAGTACAGAGAAATCTTGTTAGGTGGGCTTGCTCCAGTTCCTACCAACGAAAGAAGTGTATTAGAAATCCATTATCAATCTACTCAAGGATTGCAAATTTTAGGAGCTAATCAGCTTTTCAAAATGAAATAAAACTAAGTATAGGAAGGGGGCTAACCATCCCCTTTCTTTTTTTTAATCAAAACAAAAAAAATGAAAAAATTTGAACAAACGAACAACGTATCTGAGAAACTCTTAGCTACTACAAAACTAAAAAGAGGTGAAGTTGCTACATTCAAAATAGCAAAAATAGGTAGACATCCAGTAACAGGCGATGTTATCATTCCTGCCGCTGTCAGTGTACCTGTAATTGACCAAATTTGGGATGAGGAAAAGCAAGACTATATAGACATAGCTGCTATATCAAGACCATCTAAGGATGGTAACCATGGATTTCATGAGTTATGGTTTTATGGTTCTCAAGGTGGACATTGGCTTTTAAAAGGCGGTGTTGCTCAAGACCAAGAAATCTATAGCTACTTATCCTTATCTAATTATAACGGCTCTAATCCAAACAGAGACGTTTCCAAAGAAATCATTTTTGAATTGGTTGATGACAACAAGAAATCAGAAGTAGAAAGAAAGGTGCGTAGCTTAAAGCGTGAAGCATTGAATATGGCTGCTGATTTAGATGTCGAAGCAGTAAAAAATCTAATCGCTGCAAAAGGCGGTGATGACACTAAAAAGATTGATATCTTAAGAAATGAACTAGAAACACTAGCAGACAGAGACCCAGCTGCATTCTTAGAATTAGCTAATAATAAGCAGGCTGCAATGAAAGCTACTATTAATAGAGCTATTACTAAGGGTGTGATTTTGTTTGATGCTGAACAATCAAGATTTGCTTGGCCAGGTGGCGAGGTAATATTGACTGTAGCTAGAACTACTGGCTCTGACAGTGTAGATGAATTACTTACCTATTGTGTTAGCAATGCAAAAGGAGAAAAAGTATTCCAAACAATACAACAAAAGTCAAAAAAAGGATAGACCACTGTAACTAACCTTACAATGGTTCATCTCTAGTGTTGGTTGTTTTGGTTAAGCCCTGCCCTTAAATAAGGTGGGGTTTTTCATAGGTTGTTTTAGCCATGGTTACGCCCAATAAATAAGAAATTTGCAATTAATATGCCAACAGTTACATCTATATCTTTTAATGTTAAGTACGACTTAACAAGCGTCCCCACATTGGTTCTAACTGACACATCGACTATCCCAAGCGGTGCAGTGGGTAAATATGCAATTACTCTTCCAGATAATTACACACGAACTGGGTCTTATTCTGCTCCAGACGTATCTATTTCAGGGGGCGCTTTTTCGTATGTTTTAAGATTAGATAGCACAGGCAATGTACAAACTGGGCAGTACACTATAGTATATACTATCAAAACTACCGACCTACTAATATCTACTTTTACTCGAACATATCAATTTTATTATGTTCCTGTTGATTTAAAACTAACTGAAAAGTTTGATGTATTTACTCCAGTATTAGGATATACAGATGACACTAATTATCAAGTAAGTAATTTTAATACTAATAGTTTCACAAGAAATTGGACAGGCATTTCTACTCCTACAGGAACACTAAATGGAAATTCACAGTCGTTTAGTCTAGCATATAGTGGTTTTTATTATGATGCTAACTATCTTATTTCTCTTTATAGTTCGATTCAATATACCCATCAAACATATTCTTGGCTTACAGTTCAAGAAATTATAAGTAAGACAATAAATACATACGCTCAAACTCCTGCTACAATTTCTCAAATAGTAGTTTTAATTTCAGGGCTTAAGACTAAATTAGATAGTTTAGTAAACACAATTCAACTATATACAGATACAAAGGAAGCTTTTCAATATGCAGAATCTTTATTTACGCATATAATTGATAAAATAAGAGTTAACAATACAGACTCAATTTATATTGATTTACAAAATTTAATAGTTGTTTTACATAACAATCAAATTCCAACGTATGTTCCTCTTAATACAATTATCAATGCATATGATTTAACTCCGTTATCTGCATTAGCTTTAGGCAACTTAACAAGTACAGATATAAATGTAATGGGTGGAACTGGTTCGGTTATTGGTGCAGGAACTTCTTTAACTTTAGCTAATGTTAATTCAAATACAGGAACATTTGGTTCATCAACTGCTATACCAGTTGTAACAGTAAATGGTAAAGGTTTAGTCACTGAGATGTCTACAACTACTGTTTCTATTCCTTCAGGTGCTATAACATTTGTTGGTGATGTAACAGGAAATGGTACAACAGGTTCTAATACTACCTTAACATTAGCTACTGTTAACAGTAATGTATATGGTTCTAATACTTTTATAAAGTTTGCAGTAAATGGCAAGGGAGTAATAACTTCTGCTACGGCTATAGTTAGTTCAGATATTACTGGTGTTTTAGGATTTACGCCAGAAAATGTTGCTAACAAATCAACAAGTACTTCTTTAGGAACTTCTAACACTTTATACCCTACTCAAAATGCAGTTAAGACATATATAGACTCAGCTGTTGCAGGTGGGATTATTTTACAAGGAGATTGGAATGCATCAACTAATAGCCCTAATATATCTTCTACTACAGTTGCTGGTTGGGCATGGAGAGTATCTGTTGCTGGTTCAACTAATTTAGGTGGAATAATTGATTGGCAAATTGGAGACCTTGTTATTAAGACTGCCACAGGTTGGTTGAAGATAGGTAATACAGATTCTATTATAAGTGTGTTTGGAAGATATGGAGTTATAACTGCTTCAATTGGTGATTACAATACATCTTTAGTAACAGAAAATACAAACTTATATTATACTCAAGCTAGATTTGATACTGCATTCAGTGGTAAAACAACAACTAATTTAACAGAGGGTACGAATCTTTATTATACAGATGAAAGAGCAAGAGCAAGTAATTCATTTGTAGCAGGAAGTGGTGCGTATAACTCTACAACAGGAGTTATAACTATCCCAACAAACAACAATCAAATATTAAATGGTGCTGCTTACATTACTTTAGGTTCTTTAAGTGCAACAAGTCCTGTATTTTATAATAGTACAACAGGAGTAATAAGTTCACAAGCAGCAAGTGAAACATTAAATGGATATGTAACAACAGGAACTCAAACAATTGCAGGAGCAAAAACATTTAAAAGTTTACTTAATGTTAATAATAAAATATATTTACAAACAGATTTAGCTTCAACAGGAGTTTATTTTCAATCATATAATTCAAATGAATTATCAATTGGTGCAACAAGTAGTGGAACAGTTTACTATTCAAGTTTTATTTTACAATATTCTACAAGATATTATACTTTACCAAATGCTGATGGTACAATAGCACTTACATCTAATTTATCTAGTTATGTTCCGTACACAGGAGCAACGGCAAATGTTAATTTGGGTAGTAATGATTTAATTGCTTATGCAGTTAAAGCTAATATTTTAGAAGCAAGTTTAAATGGTTCGGCATCAAGCCCATTAATATTAAGAACAGGAGAATCAGGTTTTGCCTCAGGATTAAATGCAATTTCATTAATAAGTTCACCAGCAAGCGGTAATACTCTATCTATTATTTCAGATGTATCAAGTGTTAGTAAAAGAGCAAATATTTATCTCGGTTCATTAACTACTGAAAATACATATACCTTACCTGATGCAACTGGTACAATAGCATTGACAAGTGATTTAGGTTCTTACCTTCCTTTAACTGGTGGGACTTTAACTGGAATATTAAATATTTCAACTGCAAGTTATTTAACAAGCAGATTAAAATTAATAAATACTGCAACTGGTGGTAATATTTGGAGTTTAAGTTCTGGTAATCAAAACAATTCAACTAATAACTCTTTATTTACTATCATTAATGAAACACTAAGTAAAAATACATTTGTTTTAAGTCCTACTGGTAAATTGGCAATAGGTGCAGATTTAGGTACTACAAACCCAGCTGATGATTTAGGAATATTTGGTACAAATACTAATATAAAATTATTTGATATTACTGGTAATGGTTCTAATTTATATTTACAAGCTACAAATACTGAAGCATATATAAGAGCAGGATATACTACAACTGCAATTCCTTTAATATTTCAAACAGGCAATACTACAAGATTAACTATTGCTGCAACAGGAGGAGCAACATTCGCAGGTAATGTAAACTTTTCAAGTACAATAGGAAACGGAACTTATACTTATACTTTACCAAGTGCAACAGGTACTTTGGCTTTAACTTCTAATTTATCTGCTTACCTTCCTTTATCAGGTGGTACGCTTACTGGTGCTTTAGGTGGAACAAGTGCAAGTTTTAGTGGTGCATTAACAGTAACAAACAATGTTACAATAAGACCTACAAGTGGTTATAATGCATATTTTCAAACAAGTGGAACTTCTTTAAGAATTAACTATTTAAATGATGCTTTATCTGCAAATATAAGTGCATCATATAGAGCAACAGATTATTCTTTTCAAGATGGAAGTGGTGGTGCTATTTTAACATTAGCTTCTACAGGTGCTGCTACATTCTCTAGTAGTGTAACGGCAGGTGCTATAATTACCGCTAGTTTTGCAGATGCAAACATAAAATTAAAAGGTGCAACAAATAACTATTTACTACAAATAGTAGATGCAAATAATAGAT
>Ga0209499_1002800_pt1 | contig 10976 bp, 10 predicted proteins | sample C_130208_EF_Meta_FD_187306 | JGI IMG/M metagenome (GOLD analysis project Ga0209499, IMG submission 187306) | Freshwater microbial communities from Lake Croche, Canada to study carbon cycling - C_130208_EF_MetaG (SPAdes) (version 2) | ecosystem: Environmental > Aquatic > Freshwater > Lake...
GTAGCGCAGGCGTGTCGGAGGCGGCCCGTCGGGGAACACGTGGCCTTGATGGCTGCCGCAGCGGGCGCAGAGGGTTTCAACCCGGCGCATGCCATAGCTATTATCTTCGATCAGCCGCACATGGTCTTTATCAATCGGCGCAAAGAAACTGGGCCAACCGGTGCCGGACTCAAACTTGGTCTCGGCCCGAAACAGGGGCAGGGTGCACAGGCGGCAACAATAGGTCCCTGGCTTTTTCTGGTTCAGCAGACCGCCGCAGAAGGGCGCCTCGGTGCCGTGATGGAGCAGCACTTCGCGCTCTTCTTGACTGAGATCAGCCTCTAGCCGGGTGCGCTCTTCGGCGCTAGGCGGGGTCAGGTCGTGGCCGAGGGCCGAGGGGGCGATAGGCTGGGTCATGCGAGTCTCCGAAGGTCGGTTCACGATCTAATATAGCGTGCTGTTGGAAAAAGTCGCGTGGTCAGACCTTGCGTCAACCAAGGCCAAGCCCGCAAATCACGGAATATTTTGCCTCCAGACGTAAAATATCAGCGCTAGAGATTTGCATTGCGGCTCTGACGTCGCTAACCCGTGATCCGTTAAACAGTTCTGTGACGAGACAGGGGCCTCGATGTTCACGAAAATCTTGATCGCCAACCGAGGCGAGATCGCCGTCCGCATCATTAAGACTGCGCGGCGCATGGGCATCAAAACGGTGGTCGTCTATTCTGAAGCCGATGCGGACAGCTTGGCCGTCGAGATGGCCGATGAGACCGTGTTCATCGGACCGGCTCCGGCGTCGGAGTCCTACCTGATCGCTGACAAGATCATTGAGGCCTGTAAGCAGACGGGCGCGCAGGCCGTGCATCCCGGCTTTGGCTTCCTGTCCGAGAAGGCGGAGTTCGCTCAGCGCTGTAAGGATGAAGGGATTGTCTTCATCGGTCCGAACGCTGGGGCCATCTCGGCCATGGGCGACAAGATCGAGAGCAAGAAGTTTGCATCTGCGGCGAACGTCTCCTGCGTTCCGGGCCACATTGGCGAAATTACCGACACAGCTCATGCGGTGAAGATCTCCGAAGAGATTGGCTATCCCGTGATGATCAAGGCCAGCGCCGGTGGCGGTGGTAAGGGCATCCGAGTGGCCATGAACCGCAAGGACGTCGAAGAGGGCTTCCCCGCTGTCCGCGCCGAGGCCAAGGGCGCGTTCGGTGACGACCGCATCTTCATCGAAAAGTTCATCACCAGCCCGCGCCACATCGAAATCCAGGTTCTGGGCGATAAGCACGGCAATGTGGTCCACCTGTTCGAGCGTGAATGTTCTATCCAGCGCCGCAATCAAAAGGTCATTGAAGAGGCGCCGTCGCCCCTGCTTGACCCGGAAACCCGCGCCGCCATGGGTGCGCAGGCCGTGGCTCTGGCCAATGCGGTTGGTTATGACAGCGCCGGAACCGTCGAGTTCGTGGCCGGTCAGGACAAGAGCTTCTATTTCCTCGAAATGAACACCCGTCTTCAGGTCGAACATCCGGTGACCGAACTGATCACCGGCCTTGATCTGGTCGAGCAGATGATCCGCGTCGCCTACGGTGAGGCGCTGGCCTTCAAGCAGGAAGACCTCAAGATCAATGGCTGGGCCATTGAAAGCCGCATCTATGCGGAAGACCCCTATCGCAAGTTCCTGCCCTCTATCGGCCGTCTGGTCCGCTATGACCCGCCAGCCGAAGGCGAGCATGGCTCGTCTCATCTGGGGGCCTATAAGGTCCGCAATGATGGCGGCGTGCGCGAGGGTGACGAGATCTCGATGTATTACGACCCGATGATCTCCAAGCTCTGCACCTGGGCCCCGACCCGCGAAGCCGCCGTGGCGGGCATGGGCCGGGCGTTGGAAGACTTCCACATCGAGGGTCTGGGCCAGAATATCCCCTTCTTGGCCGCCGTGATGGATCAGGATCGGTTCAAGTCCGGCGCTCTGGCGACCAACTACATCACTGATGAGTTCCCTGAGGGCTTTAACGGAACGATTCCAACCGATTTCCAGACCGATGTCATGACGGCAGTCGCCTCGTCCATGCACCGTGTGATGGCGGCCCGCGCCCGGACGATCGGCAACGGCTTGGCCCAGCGCGGCGTGCGTGAAGACTGGGTTGTCTTTGTCGGCAAGCAAGAGCGCACGGTGACCCTCGTCGACGGCGCGGCGGGTTTGGACGTTGTCCTATCCGGCGAAGGCCGGACCCTATCCTTGACCGAGAGCGATTGGCGTCCGGGCAAGCCGACCTACAAGGGCCTGCTCAATGGCCGCGCCTTCACGGTTGCCGTCATGCCAGCCGCTGAGGGCTTCACCATCCGTCACCGCGCCGCTAAGGCCCAGGTTGTGGTTCTGACGCCCCATTCGGCTGAGCTGCACAAGCGCCTTCCCGCCAAGCAGGCGGCCGATACCTCCAAGCTGATCATCTCACCGATGCCGGGCCTGGTCGTTTCGATCGAGGTCGCGCTGGGCCAAGAGGTCAAGGAAGGCGAGATCGTCTGCATCATCGAAGCCATGAAGATGCAGAACATCATCCGCGCTGAACGTGACGGCGTGGTCAAGGAAGTCGGCGCCAAGGCCGGTGACAGCGTCGCTGCCGACGAGATCCTCGTCGAATTTGCTTAAATCAGCTCGCCGTCGTTCCTAGACCTTCTAGGGACGAGGGCGCGCTTAAGCGGCCGGTGTCGCTAGGGCCTGATCAATCGCTAAAACCAGCCGCTCGGGCGATTCTGCGCCAGAGGCTGCGACCTTGCCGTCAAAGATGGTGAAGGGAACGCCGGTGATGCCTGCGCGGACGGCTATGCCGTGCTCATTGGCGATCACGTCGCGGTCAGTGTCTTCGGACAGCATCTTCAGCACGGCCATACGCTCAAGACCGGCCTTGTCGGCAATATCGGCCAGCACTTCTGGGTCGCCAATGTCGCGCAGGTCCGTAAAATAGGCCTTCATGATCCCTTCAATCACCGCAATGTCGCATCCGGCGCGCTGGGCCCAGCGGATCACGCGGTGGGCGGCATTGGTGTTGGGCGAGATGGGAATGTCAGCAAGGTTCAGGACTACACCATCTTCCTCGGCGCCCGCCTGTAGCGCAGCCGTCGCGGCCTTGATCCGCTCAGGATCCTTGAACTTGTTGGCCATATAGGCTTTGCGGTCGACGCCCTGCTCCGGGATCATCGGGTCCAGCTGGAAGGGACGCCACAGGACCTGCGCGCGCACATCGGGACGAAGGGCGAGGGCCTTTTTCAGGCGCTCCCAACCAAGATAGCACCAGGGGCAAACGACATCGGCGACGAAGTCGATCTGCATCGGGGCGGAGGGGGCGGGCGGTGTGGTTTGGCTTGAAGCGGTCATGGGCCCAAGGTGACTCAGCTTTAAGCGGGATGCAATGCCTTGGCCGCTGCCCGCTCGAGAGCTGAGGCCGCGCTTTCTCCGGACTCGAGTTGCGCCACGCCAAGACTGAACTCAGCGACAAAGGCGGGGCGGTTGGTGCCCGCGTCAAAGGCCGTGCAGGCAATGACGGCGGCGATCCGCTCAGCCGCCGCTCGGCCCTCATGCAGGGCAGTGGCGGGCAGGGCCAGAGCAAAGACCTCCGGTGCGATGCGGGCCGCTGTGTCCTCGGCGCGGACCAGACGCCCGATCATGGAACCGATCTGAGGCAGGGCGCGATCCATCCAACCCTCAGTGCGGGCCTCACGGACCTCGTCGCTATCGATGATCCGCAAGACGCAGACCGATAGGGGCCTTTTGCACTGTACGGCACTTTGGCTGAGGCGCAGCAGGTGCGCGGCAAAGAGCTCGCGGGTGAAGAGCCCCGTTGCCTCATCCATAAGGCCTGAGGCGCGGCCGCGGTCTAAGGCTGTGCGAATGGCGGTCTGGCGCCGATAGGCTCGGGCCAATTCTAAGATCCGCTGGGCCGTGTCTTGCTCGCTGACATCGGGGGTCACAAGGTCCGACACGCCGCGATTAAAGGCTTCGGTCGCGGTGACACTATCGGCTACGGCGGTGCAGAGCGTTATGGGGACGTGAAACAGGCGCGTATTGCGTCTCATGCCGCCCGCAATAGACAGGGCCTCGGTGGCATTGGTGCCGCCCCACATGATCACCGCATCAAAGGCCTGCTCATGCAGATAGTCGAAAGCGGTATAGGCCGTGAAGGCCCCGACAACTTCGGCCCCCGCCTTGGTCAGCATGTTGGATAGGGCCAGAAACTGCGGTGCGGGCTCACCGATGGCCAAAATGCGTAAGGGCGCGTTTCGATCGCGCGGGCGCTCCAAGCCCTTGCCGCGCTCGGCGAAGGTCTTTTGGCGCAGCTCGAACTCTTCATCAGCAATGGCACCGCGCACCAAGGCCTCAATATGCCTGACCGCTTGGGCCGGGTGCAGGGGCGCGGCGAGCACCAGATCAAAGGCCGGGGTTTCAAGAAGGCCGTCTGGGGTTCCGAGGGCTATGATGGGCAGTTGGCGCGGGGCGACGGCGGCCTTTAGGCGGCGCGCGATCGCTTCGGTTTGGCCGTCAGGGTCTGAGGGGGACAGGTCTAGGATCAAGGCGGCGATTGGAAGGTCGAGCAGCGCTTGAAGGGTCTCAGCCTCGCTGGCTGTAATCCGCGCCGCCCAGCCCAGCCGCTCCATGCCTTCGGCCAAGGGGCCAAGGAGGGGGTTATTTTCGGACATGATCAACACACGGGGCTGAACCGCCACGATATAACCTCTCGCCTTGACGCTACGACACCATTCCAGCCCGCGCGCCCTACAGCTACCTTTTAGGCGCAGAGTCGCTAACAGGACCCTAGCAAAGCCTGCATCTCGCGATAGGGTGACGATGATGGTTAGGGAGAGGTTGGATATGCAGACCAAGATGTTGGCCGGTCAGGTTGCGGTCGTCACGGGCGCCTCAAGCGGCCTTGGCGTTCGCTTTGCCAAGATCCTGTCGGAGGCGGGAGCCTCGGTCGCGCTCATGGCGCGGCGGACGGATCGGCTCGATGCGGTGGTTGCCGAAATCAAGGCCATGGGCGGTCAGGCCGTCGCGATCCCCCTAGATGTGGCCAATGCCGCAGCGATTGGTCCAGCGCTGGACGAGGCGCAGGCCGCGCTCGGCTCGATCTCGATCCTGATCAACAATGCCGGTGTCGCCGGTGAGGGCCGTGCGCTCGACATCTCGATTGAGGACTGGGACGCGACCTTTGCCGTCAATACGCGCGGTGTGTTCTTTGCGGCTCGGGAAGCCGCAGCCCGCATGATCGCTAGCGGTGTGGCCGAGGCAGGCAAGGCGCGGATCGTCAATATCGCCTCCATCGCCGGGATGAACGTCCTACCCGGCGTCCCAGCCTACTGTGCGTCCAAGGCCGCTGTGATCAGCATCACCAAGAGCCTTTCGCGCGAATGGGCGCGCAAGCTGATTGCCGTCAATGCCCTGTGCCCCGGCTTTATCGAGACGGCGATCAATGAGGAATGGTTCAAGACCGAGGGCGGCAAGCGTCAGGTTCAGAGCTTCCCGCGTCGCCGCCTAATGCTCGACAGTGACTTGGATGCGGTGTTCATGGCCCTGTGCGGACCAGGAGCCAATGGCATGACCGGCTCAGTCATCACGATCGATGACGGGCAATATGTCTAACCCGCAGCGGGTACGAGAAATTTACGGCGCAGGGCGACAGGCCCGCGATAAACCCTCTAAAGATTAGAAAAGAACAGGGAGAAACATCATGGCTTCTGGGCCTTTGTCTGGATTGAAGATCGTTGAATTTGCCGGGATCGGCCCGGGACCCTTCTGCGGCATGTTGCTGTCCGATCTGGGCGCAGATGTGGTGCGGATTGACCGCAAGGGCAGTGGCCGGGCCTCGCCCGCCGATGTGACCAGCCGGGGTCGCCGATCCATCGCCTTGGACCTGAAGTCGCCAGAGGCCATCGAAGCCTGCCTGAAGCTGTTCGAGAGCGCTGACGCTGTGTTCGAAGGCTTTCGTCCCGGCGTGATGGAACGGCTCGGCCTTGGTCCGGAAGTGGCGCTGAAGCGCAATCCAAAGCTGGTCTTCGGACGCATGACCGGCTGGGGACAGTTCGGCCCCTATGCCCAAGCGGCTGGCCACGACATGAACTATATCGCCATCACCGGGGCGCTCCACGCCATCGGCACCAAGGACAAGCCCATTCCGCCGCTCAATCTGGTTGGCGATTTCGGCGGCGGCGCGCTCTATCTGGCCTTCGGTCTGTTGGCCGGGGTCATCCATGCTCGCGCCTCGGGTCAAGGCCAAGTGATTGACTGCGCCATGAGCGATGGTGCCGCCTCGCTGATGTCGATGTTCTATGGCTTTAAGGGCGCAGGCGCTTGGCAGGACAATCGCCGGACCAACCTGCTCGACGGCGGCGCGCACTTCTATGACACCTATCAGTGCAGTGACGGTAAGTGGGTCTCGATTGGCTCGATCGAGCCGCAGTTCTATGCCCTGCTGATGGAAAAGACCGGCATCACCGATCCGGCCTTCGCCAATCAGATGAGCCGCAAGGACTGGCCAGAGCTTCAGACCAAGCTGGCCGCTGTCATCGCCACCAAGACCCAGAAGGAATGGTGCGACCTGATGGAGGCCACCGACGTCTGTTTCGCGCCCGTGCTCGATCTGGATGAGGCCCCCAAGCACGCCCACAATGTCGCGCGTCAGACCTTTGTCGAGATTGCCGGTGTAGTTCAGCCCGCGCCAGCCCCGCGCTTCTCGGCCACGCCCGGCGCGATCCAAGGCCCGCCACCGGCGATTGGCTCAAGCACCGAAACGGCTCTGGCCGATTGGGGCTTTGCCAGCGCTGAGATTGAGGCCTTGAAGGCGTCCGGCGCGGCCTAAGCCCAGCGGCAAGGTCATTGTCTTTGGGCTGGGGATGGATCTATCCTCAGCCCAAGGCTGATCACCAAGCCAACCAAGGGAGTTTTGCCATGACCCAGTCCCTACCGCTTTTGAAAGGTGTACATCACAGCGCCTATCGCTGCCGTGACGCCGAAGAGACCCGCGCCTTCTATCAGGATGTGCTGGGCTTGCCGCTGAGGGCGGCCTTGGTCATCGAGGAGGAGCCGGGGACCGGCAAGGCCTTGCCCTATATGCATCTGTTCTTTGAGATGGCGGACGGCAACTTTGTCGGCTTTTTCGACATGCCCGAGGGCAGTGACGAGAGCAAATTCAAGATCAAGTCTGGTTTTGACCTGCATATCGCCATGGAGGCCTCCAGCCGCGATGAGATGATGGCCTATAAGGCCCGTCTGGATGACGCCAAGGTCAAGTGTTTCGGCCCCATCGATCACCATTTCGTCGAATCGATTTACTTCTTTGATCCCAATGGCTTGCCGCTAGAAATTACCTGCCGAACTCAAGATCATGATCGGATCATGATCGAGGAATCCGGCAATTCCCGCGAGGCGATTGCCGCGTGGAGCGCCCGCAAGGCGGCTGATAAGGCAACGGCGGCCTGAACGCTAGGTTCAGGTGCGGTTCAGCTTGCAGGGCCTAATTCTAAGGACGGTCGCTGACCCAGCCCCATGTCCCTCGCGGGGGCAGTGATCCACAGGACCCCAAACCCAACCTTGGCCCCTTCCTGGCGGCGCGCCTTCACCGGCGCGCCGTTTTGGCTTTAGGGCTTCTGGATCAGGAAGTTCAGGGCGGCGCCGTCTGCCGGGGCCTCAAGGATCACGAGGCCCAGACTGTTGGCCAGGTGGGGCACGTCTATGCGGGCGAGGGGATCGTCGGCCAAGAGCCGCAGCCTTTGACCTGGCGCGGCCTGCTCCACCGCCTTGCGCAGCCGCAAGGTCGGGACGGGACAGCGATGGCCGCGCGCATCGACCAAGATCTCATCGACGGGATTGGTCATAGGCTCTCGCTAGACCGCGACGCTGGCCATATGACCCTGCTCGGGACGAGACTTGCCCTCTAGGACCTCGTGATAGATGGCCTCGACGGCTTGCGGACCTCGGCCTTCACTGATCTTGAGCCAGCGATCAATATCGGCAAGGAAGGCGGTCCAGACGCCGCCCACCCGTTGATCTAGGCCGCCGGGACCCCAGTCGGCATGACGCTTCTTGATCTGGGCGGGGGCAAAGAACAGGGTCGGGCGTGGACCGGGTAGACCCTTGGTGACGACGCGATCTTCCCAGTGGGTGCCGCCGACCGAACAGGAATAGGTCATCTGGTCGGCAAAATGGTTATGAACCGCCGCGAGGACCGAGCCGCCGCCTGCCATATCGACAAAGACCGAGGCGATCAGGGGCAGGGTGGTGATATCCTCATAGGCCACGACCTTGGTGTAGTAGCCGGTGCTTTCCACGAAGGCGATGTTGGCCCTTGAGGTCAGGCCAACAATGGCAATCCCATCGCGTGCGGCCTGTTTGAGGGTGAAGGCCAGACCCAGCGAGGTCTTGCTCGAGGCGCTGGATATAACGACCTGCTCGGCACCGAAGAAGGCGTTGTCGGCCAAGAAGTCGTCGATCACGAACGAGGTCATGAACAGGGGCCAGAGGATCGACTGGGCGGGCTCGGCAGAGGCCTGATGGGTCCCACCGCTCGAAACGCGCATATAGTTATTATAGACTGCCGCCAGACCCGCGCGGTGGTCTGCCCTGTCGATGAAGCTGGTCTTGCTAACGCGGTCAGCCTCGATGACGAGGTGGCTGGACATGGGCAGATAGCCATAGACCCGCTCGCCAACGCTGAGGTCGGGATGGCGGCTCTCGATAATATCGCCATAGCCCCAGACCGGAATGCGGCCCAGTCCCTCTGGCGCTGGAAAGAACTTCCAATAGCCCATGGCCTCACCAAAGGCCGCATAGGTGATGTTGTTGGCCGTCAGGGCAAAGTGATCGACCTTTATCAGGACCTCGCCGTCGTTGAGCGCGGGCAGGGCGGTGGTCTGCCACTGGCCTTGGCGCAGATCACTGCGCGACACCATGAAGTCGAGGCTGGAATGGGTCATCGGGGCTCTACCTCGTCTGATGGGTCATAGAATTGGCACGGACGGTGACATAACCTTGTTGCGCTGGCAAGGGATGGACTTAGCGATAGGGGAAGACCGGCGTGCGCTTGGCCATAAAGGCGGCGCGGCCCTCGGCGAAATCGGGCCCCTCGACGGCGTCGAGCTGCCAGGCGGTGGTCTCAGGCGTGTCGGTGACGGTGCCAGACAGGATCATGCCGACGACCTGCTTGACCTTGCGCACGGTCCATTGCGAGGCGCAGGCGATCTGCTCGACCTTGCTGACCACGGCCGCTTCCAGCGCGTGGGGGGCATGGAGATCATTGATCAGGCCGATACGAAGGGCGCTCTCAGCCCCGACAATCTCGCCCGTATAGAGGATGTTCTTGGCCGCCGATGGGCCAACCGCATCGACCAGACGCTTGGTATCAGCGAGACTGTAAACGATCCCGAGCCGCGCCGGGGTGATGCCAAACCGGGCGTTGGTAGAGGCGATGCGCAGGTCGCAGGCCAGCGCTATGGCCATCCCGCCGCCGACGCAGACGCCGCTGATCATGGCGATGGTTGGCTTGGACAGGGTGGCCAGAGCCTCGACCCCAGCGGCGACATTGGCGCGATAGGCGGTCGCGGCCTCGCGGGTGCCATAGACGGTCTCGAACTCACTGATGTCAGCCCCGGCAGCGAAATGGTCGCCTGCGCCGCGCACGACCAAAACCTTGACCTCTTGGGCTGCCTCAATTGCCGCGCAGACCTGCGGCAGTGCCATCCACATCGCCTTGGTCATGGCATTGCGCTTGGCAGGCTGGTTCAGGGTTAGGACGGCATAGTCCCCGACCAGATCGAGCTCTAGGGCGTTGTCAGCAAAGGATGAGGTCATGGCGGCGGTCTCAGAACGGCGAGGGATCGGACCGATGTAACGGCCCCAGACTTGCATTACCAATATTTCATGCAGAACCCTGCATCCGAATGGCCGGTCTCGTGTCTCTATCCATCAGAAGGCCACGATGGGTGGCGTGCTGATGTTGATTTTTTGGAGGCTTCTATGGCTGAAGTTCTGGTTCCCTTGTCTTTTTTTGCTTTCCTAGCCGCCATCATCCTCGTGCCCGGATATCTGAAATCAAAGGATCGCGGGCGGATGCATGAGACCTTGCGTATTGCCTACGACAAGGGCCAACCGGTTCCGCCGGAGTTGATCCAGGCCATTCAAAGCGGCACCGAGATCAGTAGGGATCTTAATCGTTCGGAGAAGGACCTGCGCGCCGCTGTAATTTTAATCGGCCTCAGCCTAGGTCTGGTGGCCATGAGTTTCGCCTTGGGTCAGACCGAGGGTGCCGAGGCGCAATTCAGCACCTTGGCCGCAGCCACAATCCCGGGCTTTATCGGTTTAGGCTTTCTGGTCCTTTGGTACTTCAATCGCGATAAGCCCAAAGTCTAGGCGAGGCGGCTAGGTCCAGACCGTCATGACCATCATCGGCGCACGCTCGCCGTATCAGAACCTTGAGGGGCAACACGACACCGCGTTGGCGGCGCTGGCCGCTGCCGGTGGGCGTGAGGCCTTTGGCGAACTGATCCGTCGCCACGGATCAGCGGTACGGGGTCTGTTGCGCCGGATAGGGGCCGCTCCGGACCTTGCCGATGATCTGGCGCAGGATGCGTTCCTCTTGGCCTTCGAACAGATCGCCGACTTTCGCGGGGAGGGGGCCTTTGCCGGTTGGCTCAAGCGGATCGCCATTCGCCTCTATATCCGCCGCTGGAAGCGGGATCGCCGCCTCGACCTGATGGCGCAAACGCCAGAGCCGCAAACCGCCGATGCCAACCAAGGCGACGGGGCTGCGGCAGGCCGAATGGACCTAGATGCTGCGCTCAAGCATCTTAGCCCGGCCGAGCGGGCCTGCGTCACGCTATGTTATGGCGGTGGTCTTTCCCATGCCGAGGCGGCAGAGGCCTTGAATATCCCCCTCGGAACGCTCAAATCCCACATTAAGCGCGGTCTGGAGCGGCTTAAGGATCAGATGGCCCCGCAAGGTGGCCTTTCGGTCTCT
>Ga0209499_1002808_pt1 | contig 10949 bp, 9 predicted proteins | sample C_130208_EF_Meta_FD_187306 | JGI IMG/M metagenome (GOLD analysis project Ga0209499, IMG submission 187306) | Freshwater microbial communities from Lake Croche, Canada to study carbon cycling - C_130208_EF_MetaG (SPAdes) (version 2) | ecosystem: Environmental > Aquatic > Freshwater > Lake | place...
GCAGCACTTGTGCTACTGGGTTTACAGGTGCTACTGGGTTTACGTGTGCTACTGGGTTTACTGGTGCTACTGGGTTTACGGGCGCGACAGGTCCAACCGGTTTTACTGGTTTTACTGGACCTACAGGTCCCACCAGTTTTACTGGTTTTACTGGATCAACTGGTTTTACCGGGTTTACTGGGTTTAGTGGAGCTACCGGCTGCACAGGTGATACTGGCAGCACTGGTTTTACAGGGTTTACTGGAGTGACATGTCAAACAGGTTGTACAGGTTTTACCGGTGCAACTGGTTTTAGTGGTTCTACTGGACCAACTGGTTTTACCGGGTTTACCGGTCCCACTGGACCAACTGGCCCATCTGGATTTACCGGGGATACCGGTTACACTGGGCCAACTGGTTTAAGTGGATTTACCGGGGCTACCGCTTATACTGGCAGCACTGGTTATAGCGGTTTTACAGGCCCAACTGGTAAAACTGGTTCCACTGGCTACACCGGTTTTACAGGGCCGACGGGATACACGGGTTCAACTGGCTACACCGGACCAACTGGAAACACGTGTGCGACGGGCTACACTGGTTCCACCGGGTACACTGGTTCAACGGGTTCAACTGGTTCGACTGGTTCGACTGGATTTACGGGTAGTACCGGACCATTTACAGGTGCAAGTGGATTTACTGGTGCTACTGGATTTACGGGTGCTACTGGATTTACGGGTAGTACCGGACCATTTACAGGCGCAACTGGATTTACTGGTGCTACTGGATTTACCGGTGCAAGCGGTGTTTTTACGGGTGCGACGGGTGGGACTGGTTTTACAGGTGCGACGGGTTGGACTGGTTTTGGAGGTACAACGGGTACACTGATGCAGTTTAATAATGTATTACCTGTCGGCGCTACAGGTAAATATATTGCGTACAGTAGTCCTCCAAGTAACACGTTTACGAATAATTCAACCCTATCACTGACTGGGCCCGCGGGTATTAATATGACCGCATTGTATTCAATCACAAACCCTGTTTCCGGTATTGACTCTAACAGTGGTCGCAATACCGGATGGTCAAGTGGTTCCAATTGGTTATCCTATGGAATAACTGGAGCGATATTGTCTTACTATGCCGGTACGACAGGTCTCCTGCCGGGAAATAATGGTCCAAACTCACAAAGCTATTATTTTCCGTATCCTGGCGGCGGCGGCGGCCCGGATCCGGGTGTTACAGGTGACATGAGTACATTTACTACTGTTAACGGCGGAATAGCACCAACTGGTCCGACAGGTACATATGTAGTGACCTGCATGGCAAGTATACATACAACCTCTACGGGTACTGCACCCCTACAATACCCTTTGGTAAGTGCGCTAGGTATAGGTTTTTATAGCTGCAGTTTTCCATCCTTTAGAACCAAGCTGTTGCTTCCGCAAGTAGTAACCTACTGGAACCAAACCAATTGGGGTCCTATCAATGCAATGGCAACTTTTACAGTCAAACTTTCACCAATTACGAATTCGACGTATGCGGTTGGTGTCATCCCAGTATCAAACTACGGTATTAATGTAGTTCTGCCTACAGTCGACATATCACTAAATGTTGTCCAATTATTGTAGCAATAAGAATAACAATAATATGGGGTTAAATAACCCAAAAATAAAAAAACAAACAAATGTGGGGGAATAAATAAAAATCACATTCAATTACAAGAAAGATACGATGGACAACGGATGGACTGATGAGAGCATTGGTATTTTAGAACGCACACGACGTAATTGTGTTGATTTGTCGAATTTGCATAGGAGGGAGTATTTATACTTCAAATCTTGGTTAAAATATTTTAAATTACCTGTTATTATTTTGTCTGCGTTAAATAGCGTTGCCAGTGTTGGTATTAGTGGTTATTTGGAACAAACGTACATATCGGAGTTAACATGTGGTCTTGCGCTTTTATCGGGAATTATTACATCGATAGAATTATATCTTGGGGTTAGTATGAGTATGGAAAACGAGTTAGACACAAGTAAGAATTTTTATCTGTTGTCGGTTGATATTTTCAAAGAGCTTGCGTTAAAACCAGAACATCGAGCAAATTGTAAAACATTTCTTGAACAAACTCTTTCAACTTATTGCAAGTTGATGGAAAACTCCAATATTGGCAAAGCGTATATTGAGGACCAATTACAGCCGACGCCTATACCACAACAAACTGGTTTTTTGCCTGTGAGACAGATAGAAAACATTGCAGTTAATTTTCCGTAAAAAACATTCTTTGTTTTTTTTGTTCTTGTTTGTTCTTGTTTGTTCTTGTTTCTTTATTCGTTTAACAAAAATATATAAAGGTGTTTTTTGTTGTCAAATGTAACGACAAAAAACAGTTATTGCAAACAGTTATTGCAAACATGGAAACAACTTTGGGAGGAGTACTCATCCTCAAGGGCAATAAAACGTTTGGTCGTCGGAATGGCAAATTATTGTACAAATGTATTACTTTTAATTTTATAATAGCACCTTTAAAATATGTTCTTTTGCCGTACGCGCCAAGAACTCAATTTAGCAAAAGCCATACAAATTTATATGTAGCATTTGGAAAACTCTTACAGAACAGCAGTTCGTTGTATTTCATAACGGAAGTATTTGGTGAAGTATCCGATGATATTGCGTATGCAAATTATATGTTGCATATCAATAATTTGCGAATCTCGCGAAAATGCCTGGATAATGTTGCAAATGCTGCATTAAAAGGAAAAGAACAAGAAAAAGAACAAGGAAAAGAACAAGAAAAAGAACAAGAAAAAGAACAAGAAAAAGAACTTAAAGAACAACAATTCAACCAAACAAAGCTGGACTTGCGTTCACATGAGCATGTTTTCTCCATCGACCCAATCGGTAGTCGGGATTTTGACGATGCCTTTTCCATGGACACATCATTGGACAACTCAACTACATTTATTTACATTCATATTGCAAACGTACCATCTGTGATTGATGACCTGAATCTATGGGAGTCTTTAACAGACCAAGTATCGACCATTTATTTACCGCATGGAAATAAACCAATGCTTCCGCGAGTACTATCGGACAACCACTGTAGCCTTCTTGAAGGTCACGACCGCAATGCTTTTACCATGCAGATTTCGGTAAATTCTGAAAATGGTGCTATTATTAATACACGTATTATAGGACCTACACTAATACATGTGGCACGAAATTACACATATGAAGACCCCCAGTTATTGGCGGATATGAAGTATAATGCATTATTTTCGATTTGTCAAAAAATGCAACAACATTTTTTGACAGAACATTCGGTTACGGATAGTCACACTGTCGTCAGCTATCTTATGATAACGATGAATTATTACATGGCAAAGTCCCCAAATTGTCCGATAATGAGAATTCACCGATTACAACATCAATGGGACAACACAGAGAAAACAGAGAAAACAGAGAAAACAGAGAAAACAGAGAAAACAGATAAAACGGATAAAACAGAGAAAACAGAGAAAACAGAGAAAACAGAGAAAACAGAGAAAACAGATAAAGGTGACGCGGTATCGGTGGCAGAATATATTTTACGTTCAGATGACGTTGATTGTCGGCATGACGCACTGGTGTTAGACATGTATTCGCACACAACCTCACCAATTCGTAGGCTGTCTGATATCATTACATTAACGTCTATGCAATTAGTAGCCCATTCATCATCGATACGGAATGTTGCTGCGGCAACTGCATTCGTGGACAAATGGTTACATCGGTTGGAATTTGTCAACGACCAAATGACACGAATTAAACGTGTCCAAAGCAAATGCATGGCATTGCACATATGCAAGTCTCATGCAAATATTCAACAATGGGATGGCATTATCCAAGAAATACGAGGTAACGATTATATCCTTTATATTCCTTCTCTCAAATTATTTAGCAGGATTCCCATCCTTGTTGATTTATCTGGTCATACCAGTTCAGCTGGTCATACCAGTTCAGCTGGTGGTACCCTTCTTGTTGGCGACGTGCTCTCTCGATTACAAATGTTTCTTTTTGAGGATGAAAATACATTAGAATCAAAGGTTCGATTTACATGTCCAGCAATTCAGAATGAAAGAGTTCATCTTGAACCTCCTTTGATATTCTCGAGTACTGGCCACGACATAGACGCATCGACAAGATAATGCTCATCGATAGTGCCATTTGACATTTAATGTATTCATCACTAAGATGAATACCACACGATTTTAACTTGTGTTGGTGGCTGTATCGGTTAATGTTGGTAATTATCTCCAATGCATCCGATGGATGTGGATTACTATCTCCATGACGTATCATGTCGAGCATTTTGTTGCATGGTTTCGCAATCATGTCAATTAGTGCTGTCTTATGATGAGGTGATAATAGTTCCGGCCTTGCAACTACCACAAAAGTATTCCACACGTTTTTAGCGACATCGACTCCAGTTGTCGTATCTAAATTAAGAAATGGTTCCACCACACAGCTACAGAGTTCACTCGAAACTGGATATACAATGCCAAAGTCAAAAATGCAAATTCTGTACACCGTATTGTTTTCTTCTTGTGTTTCTTGTGTTTCTTGTGTTTCTTGTGTTTCTTGTGTTTCTTGTGTTTCTTGTGTTTCTTGTGTTTCTTCTTGGGTTTTATAGAATAAAATATTTCCTACATGGAGGTCTCCATGAAGAAGACTTGTATTTAACATGCATGCGTACCCCAATTTAATTACAAGCTTTGCAAAATGTTCGTAATCTGCCACATCCAGCTCGTTAAATGTCTTACCTTCCAAGAAGTCCATTAGTATGCAATTAGGGTAGTGTGTTGTAATACGGCGATAGTATATGGGTGTAACAACATAGTCAAGCCGACTCGTACTTCGACTGAATTCAATACTATTGATTACTTCTTGCTCAAAGTTAATTTGTGATTGTATTGCTTCTACATTACGAAGGACGACATCGTACACATTAATGCAGTGGAACATAGGAATACACCCAATTATCCATGCAAAGCGAACTACAATATCAGTACCATCCAACAGTTGCTTTTCAATATTCGTTCGTTTCATTTTCAACATGTACAACTGATTCGTGAGAGGATTTCGTAATTTAAAGACCACAGATATCATTCCAGAACGAAATGGTTCATTTACATTTTCAGCGAATACGAGACCTTCGGTTTCCATTACTAATCCAAGAGTGACCCAATCGACTTCATCACGAACCCATGGCACCTTATCGGCATACGTTAAAAGGGTTGCGTTTGTTTTTTCATTTAAAAATTTGCATTCTACACATATTGCTTGAAATAGTTTTACATAAAGAACGTTTAGTTGAACCAATTTTGCAATAGTTCTTTGCATAAATGAGGAACTGTCGTGTGACCACACTGCATATATAACCGCCTCGCATGCAACAACCCGGAATATATCCACTACATTACGAATTGTCGATATTACGGATAAAACAAATATGAACGAAAACATTCTTCCTCTTTTTTTTCCTCTTTTTTTTCCTCTTTTTTTTAATGTTGTCATCTATGCAGTTAAAAAATATTGGATTTTAACTGCATTTCTATTTATTACATTTTTTCGATAAACTCTTTTGCCCGTTTCATAATCTTTTTAACTATTGCAATAACAAACGTTTCCACGGTAGTAGGTAATTTCATCGCCGCAATATCAAGAGCAATGACTGCTTCTACTTGACATTCATGTGGGGTAGGATATGTACATACTACAGTAAATGACGACAAATGTATTGCTTCTGATGCATCGTCCTCTTTCTCTTTTTTTTTACTATTTGGATTTCTTGGACTTTTTTGATTTAACCAGCTGCAGTCGGTTGCGACAACGGGCATAGACACACCAACACATTTTATTGCAGAAATTACGTTGTCCGTTTCCAAGTGCTCCATGTGCGCGTGCACTTTAATGTGCTTCTTCGAGAGACCAATGTCCTTAAAGAAGTGTTGAAATTTCATTGCAACTGTGAACTCCATACTTTTATTGTCCATTGGCGATACTTCGTACGTCTCAATCAAATCCGGGCAGCCAATCGATATTAAGAGATTTGTTATTGCCAATGCAGACAAATCTGGTAATCGAATTCGGGGATTTGATAGATTTATTCGTACCGAAAAGACGCCAATGGAGTGTCTTTGAACATGGACATCTGGATTTTTACTTTCTTTACTTTCTTTAATTTCTTTTGTCTGCATTTAATTTTAAAACAAACAATCAATCGAACAATATAATACGACAAAATATACAGATAAAAGCGTTATTGTTTTATTGTTTTATAGTTTTTAGGTTCTAACGAGCAAAATAAAAACAAAAAAAATACCATTATTCGGTGAATATGTTAAATATATGTTAGTATCTGCGGATAGCAGTAATTGCGCTTTGGGACCCATTACTTTGGTCTCCTCCATAGGACAAATCATTGTAATTAACATTGATTGCCCTCTGCAATAGGTATCTTGTATAATCGGAGCTATCATACACAAATTTGGTATTACATGCAGCGGGAGGTACTCCTGACCCATCGCACATATTTTGTATATGACCAAATCTTTGACGCAACCCATGAAGGCCTGCTATACTCTGAGGTGTTTGGCACGGTCCACCACATGAATAATTTTGTCGACTCAGTAAATCTCCTGCGTTATTGACCGCGCGAAAAGGGGATATTATCATTTTCTTGCCCTGTAATTGTTTTGTGTAACTTGTGTTCCATGCATTGCGAAGTTGAAATCGAATTCCTGCTTGTCGCGCATAATTATCAGTAGTTTGCAATGTCTGGGGAATAAACCCACGAATACCTTGGCCATTGAGAGGTGTTGATGCAAATGCCAAGACAGATATTGGGTTAACTGCAATGGTAGCCATTTCTGATTGAAAATACTTTGTTTGATTATTTGTAATTTACATCCAGAAAATAAATTACTTATTTACTTATTCATGAATACATTGCTCAATATGAATTTAAAGCTATTTATATATTCGACGTTCAATTGACGGTTTGTTGCACATATTCTGGCAAGACCAAACTGAATAAAATCCAAAACTTTATCCTGTGGCCACATTTGCAATGAATTATATAACTCTGCAGGCAGGTTTAATCCAACATCAACCAGACCATTATTCTTTTGTACGACACGGATTGTAAAGCTCGAGAAATCATTGTTTCCCCCTCCAGCCTGCCCCCGACCAGGCCCATAATCATCCCGTTTTGTCTCCCAATTTGATGGGTTGTCATCCGGGTTCAACCCCGGTGTAGTTGGAGAAGTTGGAGAAATCATCTTAGCAACCTGGGTAGTTAACGTATAGGACCCATTTTCTGTAAGAAGTTGTACACTTACAGGTTTACCTCGTATTTGTAATGAACTCTGGGAACTCGGGGAACCCATGTCATCATCACCATCATCACCTGGACTTACTCTTCTTCCATAAGAAGAAGGAAAAGAAGGAAAAGAAGGAAAAGAAGAGGGAGAAAAGGGAGAAGAAGAGGAAGAAGAGGAAGGAGACCCAGGCTTATTACTAAGAGATTCTTCATCCATTGTGCGAAGGTCATCAAACTCATCAGACCCATCCCGTCGTTGTATTTGTGGCTTAATTCGTATATTAGAAGTAGGCATCATCTCCAAGTCACTATCTCCTCTCCCTTCTCTTTCTCTTTCTCTTTCTCTTTCTCTTTCTCTTCTTTCTGTACCTTCTCGAGATTGAAGGTAAGAGTCAAAACAACAACAACAAGCGATAAGCAATAGAAATGCAAAAATTACTAATCCAAAAATCCCCCCCGGAACTCCTGGTACCATATCATCTGTAAAATCAATATCTGGGTTGACGAAAGGGGTATTATCTTCATCATTGGAAACTGTAAAGCCGCCTATAGTTCTTGCATCGGTTGGTATCATCATGGTTAGTCCAACTATTGACATTATGGCAGCCAACCCCATATTCGTTCTTCTTGCCGAAGCAAAAGGACTTGTCCTTACTGATAGCATTGGTAGTCCAATTCGACGAGTTGATGAAAACGCACCCCCGTTTTGTCGTTTTCTTTGTGTTCTTTGTGTTCTTTGTGTTCTTTGTGTTCTTTGTGTTCTTTGTGTTCTTTGTGTTCTTTGTGTTCTTTGTGTTCTTTGTGACCTTGTATAGGAGTGCTTATTATGGTGTTTACATGAGTGACGAGGTGATTTCGAATGTTTATGTTTTGTACAGTGCGCTCCTGACTTATGTTTTCGTGTAAAGGTTCGCATCCTATTATATATTGTATACGTGTATTATTCGGATTTTAGTTCGAATAAAAACACGTTTTCGTTGTTTTCGTTGTTTTCGTTGTTTTCGTTGTTTTCGTTGTTTTCGTTCTTATTCTTATTCTTGTTGTCAACGAAACAATATTTGGAGAACCACAAGAAGAACCAGTAGTAGTGCATCACTGTGGTCAAGAAAAGTAATACGCAAACTGGTGTATCAATTTGTGTATATAGCGCAAGACCAAGCAGAAAGGTATTATAAAGCACCCGAAGAATGAAGAACGAGATGCCGAACAAGTAATCGTTGCGAAACTTTTCGTTAATGCTGCCCAATGCAAGAACCAACGTGGGAAGTTCTTCGACAAATGCGATTGATAACATTGGTGCGAATGGTCGGCACGAGCAAATACCACCGTTTCCAGTGATGCTGAAATAAACAATCCAAATATAGACTGTGTGATGAATGTACCCTGTCCCAACTTTTAGATGTTCTCGATAGTGAAGGATGCCGAATCCGAGGTCAAAGAGATTGACTAACGCAAACCAGACACAGATTAACACACTGACATCATCAAGTGTGTGTCCAATATTCACCATGGGCGATATACCATGATGAATAAACGTGGTAAAGGCAATGTATATGCCTGGGCGTACTGTTAAATACACGATTCCACAGCTACATGTGATGATGGCATTTACCCCAGTAAGAACCCATGAAAGTTTTTTTCGTTCCGCATGGGTCTGTCCTGGAAATACTTTAATGGCTGTCGTGCAGATTGAAAGTAACACCATGGAGAATCCAACACATATGGAGAATAAACGCTGTCCGGTAAATGTGTAATCAGTAAAGCTAATCATTGTTCAAACAAGAAAGCACAGCACAGATTGTTTTCGTAAATTAATAAAGTAATAACAATCTAAATTCATTTTTGTTATTATTTAACTCATATGCCGAATATGGACGTCGAAATTTGGAGAAGGTGAAGGAAGTGTTCTTTGCTTTAAATGATATAAATTGCAATATATATGGACACTAACAAGCTGTATACATTTAGCGCCGGCGAAAACATTGCGGAATAAGATGCCATTAGTGTCGTCGTTGTTATAACAAACGCATTTCCAAGAAGTGCTCTTGGACCGACCTCTTTCATATACGACCTGAAAATATCAAACATTGGACTGAACCCGACAGGTATAATGGCAAGAAAGATGTAAAATCCAATATCATGTATAAACTGCACGGCGAGTACTACCAATACGAAATAGACTATACTAAATTCATTAAACAAGTATTTGTATATAAATCTTGCGGTGCAGATACCAAGAATGATGAGTAATACCTCTGTAAACATTGCTTCATGTCCAAACCGGTTATACCACTCTGCCAATCTTTCTGACCCGATGATGCCGTGGACCGAAAGTCCCAAGATACAATTTTCTACGAATATTGCGCTATTTCCTATTGCGGCCAGGTCGCCAAAATTATAAAAGTTGGAGATGTCTGCAAATAACATTTTTATAACCGAAAAAAGACAAACCGGAAAAAGTTAAACGAAAAAAAGATAAACGAAAAAAAGACAACCCGAAAGAACAGGAACCGGAACAATTTTATTTAATATAAATTATATCTATATTAAATAAAATGACGACTGTGGCTTATTTTCAGTATGCGAATATACCTTTTCTTGGAGGAAGCTATGCGGCTGCACCGGTAACTCGTCCCCTTGATACGATGCAAACACCATTAGCAATGGGACCACATAATGCGGGGAATCTTCCAGGACAACATCCGAATCCGCCTCAATTTTATCCGAGTGATGGCGCAAGCACATTTTCGAATGCGCGAGCGCAGTATAGGCGTACGTCAACCACGCAAAACAATTTTGCATCGGGTATGCAATTTTCTCCTGGTTATAGTGTTTATGCGAATCGTACTAAATATACTCCTGCTGCGTCATCATCTCTGTACACATCTGCCCGTAAATCGTCGGCGGTTGGTCAAAGTTCATTGAAGCAGGGATTGCCGAACGTAGAATTATTAACATATCGGAACTATGACCACAATACTGCGGGGATTGCGTTAAAGAGGGCAAGGTCACAAGGTACCATAGCGCCGGGGAAAGTGGGCGCTACATATCGGTAATACACGAATTACTCAGGACTGACTCATTAGTGACAGAGTCAGGACTGACTCATTAGTGACAGAGTCAGGACTGACTCATTAGTGACAGAGTGACAAATTCAACAAATTATAACTTAATTATTTTTTTCCGGTTAAACAGTAACCAATTTTAACAATAAACTACACAAACAAAACAACAAACAAAACAACAAACAAATTAAATCCAACAATGAAAATCGATTTTAAAATACCATCTCACTTTGAAGATTACATATCTGCACACAACAAATGCCCTCTTCATCCAGGGTTATCGAAAACTTGTATTTTAAAATGGCCAAAATTGATGCATAAATTGGGACATGTGATTCTATATGGTCCACCTGGTGTTGGTAAATATACACTTGCCTTGGTCGGCATTCATAAATATAGTATATCAAATCTCCGATATGATAAGAAGTTGAATGTAGAATGTATGAAAGTAATTTATATAGTACGCATGAGTGATGTACACTTTGAAGTGGATATGGCATTACTTGGGTACAACGCAAAACTACTTTGGCATGAAATATATACCA
>Ga0209499_1002811_pt1 | contig 10940 bp, 6 predicted proteins | sample C_130208_EF_Meta_FD_187306 | JGI IMG/M metagenome (GOLD analysis project Ga0209499, IMG submission 187306) | Freshwater microbial communities from Lake Croche, Canada to study carbon cycling - C_130208_EF_MetaG (SPAdes) (version 2) | ecosystem: Environmental > Aquatic > Freshwater > Lake | place...
CGCGCCACAAAAGCGCTGGAACAAGATTTAGTAGAATTGTCTCAAGTACAGCAATTGCTGTATGTAGATAATCGCTATTCGATATTAATTGTTTTTCAGGCCATGGATGCGGCGGGCAAAGACAGCACCATCAAGCATGTCATGTCGGGTATTAATCCTCAGGGTTGCCAAGTGTTCAGTTTCAAGCAACCTTCGCCTGAAGAATTGAATCATAATTTTCTGTGGCGCTATATGAAAAACGTACCCGAGCGTGGGCATATCGGCATTTTTAATCGCTCTTATTATGAGGACGTACTGATCGTTAAAGTCCATCCCGAGCTGTTGCGACAATCGCCTGAGGAAAAAAAAGACCCCGCGTTTTGGGAGGCCCGTTATCAAGATATTAATGCCTTTGAACAGCATTTGGCGCGTAATGGTACGGTCATACTCAAGTTCTTTTTGCATGTGTCAAAAGAAGTGCAAAAAGAACGATTTATAGAGCGCTTAGATCGCCCCGAAAAAAACTGGAAGTTTTCAGCATCTGATCTTAGCGAGCGAGAGCACTGGGGTGATTATATGAAAGCTTATGAAGCAGCGATTAATAAGACTAGTACAGAGTATGCGCCTTGGCATATCATTCCCGCAGATGATAAATGGGCTATGCGCGCTGCCGTTGCTGATATTATTACGACCCGATTGCATAATCTTAATTTAAGTTATCCTATATTAACGAAAGTGCAAATAGAGCAATTAGCAGAGGCACGTAAACAGCTTGAAAATGAATGAGTTTTGGGTAAAGTTTGGTGCTAGCTGTGTGGCATGACATACTTGCTGTTTATTGGTGCAAAGTATGAGCTTTGTACTGCTTCCCAAGCCGTTATACACAGGTGTGTATAAGCCGTCGGGTACTCAGTGTCATGGATGCTAATCTTTATACCTGCATGTCACTTGGATTCTCGCACAAATCTGTTTCGAACAGATTTGCATGTACCCGAAGGGCGTTAGGCAGTAAAGTTTGGCGTGAGTCCATGCCGGAATGACATACTTAGAGACAGTTGTGTATAACGATGAGAACTACGCTTGGTAATGCGCCGAATATAGGGTTTTTAATTAGGATTAAGACATGAGTTTCTTATATAAAACAGGGCGATGGTTCGCTAAAGAAAATATTCGAAGAATTAATTTTATAGTTGTTTTTATCATAGTAGCCGTTGTAGGTGGTCGACTCACTCATCTTTATGATGTATCTAAAAAACCAAAAGTAGTTGTTGAGCAATCTATCGTTGAAGGCGATAACGCTTTAAATATAGGTCGTTATGCTGAAGCAGAGCGAATTTTTGCCGCAGAATTTAAGGGCAATAGCAAAAACAAGGAGGCTGAATGGGGGATGAAAATAGCACAACTTAGACAGTCGCTATTAATGCCGACCTTTAAGGCCGATCTTGATGTGATTTATGAAGAAGATCCTAATGATGCCTACGTTAATTTTTTTATGGGTGAGTATTATGCTGCCAATCAGCAGCCCGATATTGCCATACCCTATTATGATCGAGCCATCGCGTTAAATTCAAGATTGGCCGAAGCGCATTTTAAGTTAGCTGATCTTTATGAGCAGCAAGGTCTTTTAGACGTCACGACTGTTGAGTTACTTAAAGCAATTGATAGTGCTCCCATCCCTAAATATCGAAATAAGCTAGGTACGCTGTACTTTAAACAAAAGCGTTACGAAGCGGCTATTAAAGAGTATGGAAAAAACCAAGGCTATCCGCTTTCGGCACTTGAAAGCGCTATGATTTACTGGCATCTTGAATACTTAAGTCAGGCATTAAGTTATCAAAAGCAAGCATTAGGTTTTCTGGAAAATGAAGCGTTGATGGCTAAAGCAGAAAATCAAGAGCCTTGGTATTTTGAAGTAATGCCTAAGAAAATGATCAGCTTGACCACGCTAAATCAGAAAATGGCTTATGCCTATTATGGCTTATCAGTGAGTTTTTATTTGCAAGGCGATACACTGAGAGCAGAGAATGCCGTACAAAAATCACCTGAATTAAGCCCAGCCCAGCAACTTGATCTAAAGCTCTTATTAGTAGCTGATCTACAGGCGCTAGCTAAAGCAAATAGTGGTTTTTCAGATCAAGTTGAAGCTTATACGCTTCGTTATCTTCAAGCGACTAGCAATCTCTAAGTCGAGCGTAAGTTATAGCTTACCTCGTTTGTTTTTCTTAAGCCAAAAGAAGTGTAATGGTTAAGTAAATCAGGGGTGCTTTACTTGTAGCGTTCATATTCTAGTGGGCATCTTACCTTTAACTTAATAGTACAATCAAAATGTTAACCTCCCTCTACGAATTTAGACATATCAGCCTTGCTTAGATGATCCACGAAATACATCTAAGAAATTCTTAGATGGCTTAGATAACGACCTAAAAACGGCTTTATTGGCGCAATTACCTGACCTCTGGTCACACTTTAGCACCGCGTTGGAAGGCATACCCTGACCTAAAGAAGATGCTCAAGTATTGCTCTATCCTAGAGGACATAGGGCTTGTAGCTATAAAAGCTGCCCCATTCCCATTGGCAGGCATGACGATATAGGTGCATATAGTGCCCCCATATAGACCTTTAACTTGCCAATATAAAGGGCTATATGAGGGGTAACTCAGCTGTCGTTTGCCACATGAAAGCTCCCTTATGGGGCAGATACACGTCTATATGCCCCCATACAATCAATTTTTACCCCCTTATGATTGCTTCCGTTAGGCGGTCGACAGCTCTATATGAGGGCAACCTGTGCCTTATCTGTGCAAGTTAAGCCTGTCGTTGCCCCCTAATTAAAGCCTCGTTAAAGGGCTATGAATCCCACTGCTTTGCAATGATGCTACCTATTAATCAATGTTTATTTACAATAATGGCTTGTTATTTATGGTCTTCAGCCTTAACGCCACTACTCACAGTTAAGTAATCTGTGCCTTGAGTAAAACAGCTTTAGCTTTTTTAAAACGCAATAGCTGAAGCTATTGCACTCCAAGTTTTTACTATGTTCTCTTAACTTAATGGCAGTGACCCTTAACGCTGGAGGATATTTTCCGCAACACATCAAAACCTTTCGAATGGGGCAAGAGCCACATTTGGCTTTGGAATATTCATACTTTTGTTTTACTTGGAGGAATGTAGTCATTAGCCGATAGTCAGAGAACTTTCGTAGTACGTGATTGCAAGCACCTCATTTATTGAGCTAACAAAAATATAACAACTTGCTAACAACTTTTTGTGGTTGATACAGTATGCTAAATGTCGACTGATTGACTGCAGTCGACCCATAGTTGCCATACAGGCTTTGAAATTCCTATCCATCATTTCGCGATCACTAAAGGAAATTAAAATGTATAAATTACTTTGCAGGGCCACCCGCATCTCAGGGGTGGCCGTTTTCTTGCTTGCCAGCCTGTGCACGGGGGCCCAAGCCAGCCCATTTAGCTCGCTCATCGTCTACGGAGACAGCCTTTCGGACAACGGCAACCTGTTCGGGGCGGTGGGCCTGCCTGGCGCTCCTTACTATTTGGGCCGTAGGTCCGATGGTCCAGTGGCGGTCGAGCAACTCGCCGTGTTGCTGGGTGTTCCGCTCATGGACTTTGCCTGGATTGGCGCGACCACCGGAATCGGTAACTATGCGGACGGCGGCACGCCTTCAAGCTTTGGCGCTTATTCCCTGCCGGGCATGCAGATACAGTTTGCGGCGACTCAGGCTTTACTAACACCCTATCTTACGGACGGATTATTTGTGGTATGGGGTGGCCCCAACGACTTTCTTGCGCCGTCGCCAATCGACATCACGCCCGAGGACGTCATCCAACGTGCTGTGTTAGACCTACTGGGTCTCGTGACCAGCCTAGAAGCGCTAGGCGCACACCATATTCTGGTACCGGGCATGCCCGACCTCGGCCTTACCCCTTATTATCAAAGCTTGGGGACGGTTGCCGCCGCCCAGGGATCGGCTATCACCGATGCCCTTAACGCAGCCTTGAGTGCGAGCCTGCCCGCCGACGTTTATTTCTACGACACCGCTGGGTTGCTGCGTTCCATGGTTGCCAATCCAGGGGCCTACGGCTTCACCAATGTGACCGATCCCTGTTTCAATACCATCAGCGTTTGCGCGAACCCGGGGCAATATCTATTTTTTGACGATTTCCATCCTACGATGGCCACCGCCTCTTACGTGGCGCGTGGGTTCCTGACGGCGACCGTGCCTGAGCCACCGGCTTTGGTCTTTATGCTAGTTGGTCTCATCCTGTGCGGGTTCGCAAGGAAGCGGGTGGTCTAACCAGTCATGTAGTCTGCACTATAGCTGACTACGGACTACAACTTACGAACTTTGCATAAGGGCTTTTTTTATGCTATTCACACCGGTGTGCAAACAGCTTTATCGTTTGCCCACCACTACCGATTAAGCGGTGGGCAGAAAAACGCTGCCCACCCTACTTGGCTAAATTAAGTTTTGCTATTTATGCCTATATCCCACTACGATTCACATAAGTCCGTAAGTCGTAGGGTGGTTTCGCGACAGCAAACCGCCGCACACACGCAATATCGAAAACAATCAAACAAGTAGCCTTACTAGGAAAAATCTAGGCGAGAGTAGGCGCTACTGCTCCGAATCCACCCTACAACATTGGTCCACCGTAAGGTCTTACATCTAAGAACACTACGCATCCAGTGCGAGCTGTTCAGGTTTTTATTGAAAGTTTAAGTTAGATCCAACGGATAGTGATGTATTTGCCATCTGTTGTTTGTGTTAGCACGAAAAGCACGCAGCTCAATCTACGCGCCTGCATTTTTTGCAAATTTAACCGCTTGGGCGTTTAGTGTTGTAATCATGAATCGCTGCAGTTACCGCTAGAATACGTAAGCGACGAATGGCCGCACCTATGTCTGAACCTTTTAGTGAGCCATCTAGCGCGCTTGAGCAATCCACTACTGCGGCTGCCGTAGCTGCATGGCTTATAAACTGGGCTTGAGGATAAGCTCTTTGTTCAAAGCCAGTGCGGCCCTTAGCATCGGCTTCACAGGCTAATAGAAACCAAGATAGGTTAGACTGGTCTTTAAACGCGCCTAAGGTACTTAAAACATCAGTTAAGGTGTCAGGGCGTAATTCAAAGACTTTATGGCTATGGGTATGGTATTCCATAACTTGCATCGCTAATGCTTTAAAATTATTGGGTACTCGTAAACGGTTACAGAGCTGCCTTAATAACGGTAGACCTTTTTTTTCATGGCCATGGTGACTGGGCCAGTGTTCTTTGGGTGTGATGCCTTTGCCTAAATCATGTACCAAGGCAGCAAAGCGGACTTCTGGGCTAGGTGATAAAAATGCCGCTTGTTCTAAACACATGAGGCTATGGAGGCCGGTATCTATTTCTGGATGATGTTGTGCCGGTTGCGGAACACCAAACAAGTTGTCTAATTCAGGGAATATCTTTTTTAAAGCATTACAGTCTTTTAAGATGTAAAAGAAGGCGGAGGGTGTTTTCTCGTTTAGGGCTTTAAATAACTCTGCCCAGACACGTTCAGGCACTAAGTGATCGACTTCGCCATCATTAACCATCGCTTGCATTAAGGCTAAGGTTTCTGCTGCCAGCGTAAAGCCCAAGTGTTGATAGCGTGCGGCAAAACGTGCGACACGTAAGATGCGTACGGGATCTTCTGCAAAGGCTGGTGAAATATGCCGAAATACTCGGTTTTCCAAGTCTTGTTGGCCACCATAAGGATCGATGAGTTGTCCATCGGTACTCATGGCCATGGCATTGATGGTTAAATCACGGCGGATTAAATCTTGCTCTAAACTAATATCGGGCGAGGCATGAACGACAAAGCCTTTATAGCCAGGTGCACTTTTGCGTTCTGTTCTGGCGAGCGCGTATTCATCTTTTGTTTTTGGATGCAAAAATACCGGAAAGTCTTTACCCACTAAGCGAAAGCCTTTTTTTAGCATAGCTTCAGGCGTTTGACCGACCACGACCCAATCTTTTTCAAGCACGGGATAATTGAGTAGGGTATCGCGGACAGCACCGCCCACTAGGTATATTTGCATAGATTATTAAGGTCGTATTAGTTTATGTTTAGCATAGCACAGTCGTAGGGTGGGCAACGCTTTTCTGCCCACCGGTTTTATAGTCGCAGGGTCGCAACGCTCACTGCCTACCAGTTTTATGGGCAAACGGTGGGCAAACGATAAAACTGTTTGCCCACCCTACAAAACTGTTTGTAGATAGCTGACCTAGGCTAGATCGCGTACAATGCGCTCTTTGACTAGGAGTTAAGCTTATGACTACGCAAGCACAGAATAATGATGAATCGTGGGCTGAAAAATTAACGCCCGAACAATTTAATATTTGCCGATTAAAAGGCACAGAGCCGCCTTTTTCTGGAAAATATGCAGACTGCAAGAAAGCCGGTATTTATCATTGTATTTGTTGTGATAGCCCGTTATTTGACTCACAAACCAAATATGACTCAGGTTCAGGCTGGCCGAGTTTTTGGGCAGAATTACCGGAAGGCAATGTGGCAGAACATGTTGATAACAGCCATGGTCAACGCCGAGTTGAAGTCACTTGTAAAGTCTGTGATGCGCATTTAGGTCATGTCTTTGAAGATGGCCCAAAGCCTACTGGCTTACGCTATTGTATTAACTCTGCATCTTTGGATTTAAAAGAAGCATGATAACTGCCCAGCAACATGTACAAAATTTACTGGATTTTATTGATGCCAGCCCTAGTCCATACCATGCGGTCGCCAATATCGAAAGCCAGTTGCTGGCCTTACAATTTATAAAATTAGAAGAAAGTGCGGCGTGGCAGTTGCTAGCTCAGGGTCGTTATTATGTGATTCGTGATGATTCTTCTATCATCCTGTTTGTCATGGGCTTAAAGCCCTTGTTAGAAACAGGTTTTAAGATTATCGGCGCACATACCGATTCCCCAGGTTTAAGAATAAAGCCCAATGCCGCTAATGCGACGGATGGTTTATTACGCTTAGGCGTTGAAATCTACGGTGGGCCTTTATTGGCGACCTTTACCGATAGAGATTTAGGTCTTGCCGGACGAGTCAGTTATAAAGATGATCAGGCTAATATTGTCAGTCAATTAGTAAACTTTGATAGGTCCTTATTACGCCTGCCCAACTTAGCCATACACATGAATCGCACGGTTAATGAAGACGGCTTAAAGCTGCATAAGCAAAATGAATTGCCGCTCATTTTATCGACCTGGGCTGAGGAATCTTTACCGCAAGCTTATTTCTCCGAATTATTACAGCAGCAGTCCGCTTGCCCTGCAGAGCGCATCTTGTCCTGGGATTTGGTCGTATCTGATACACAAAAAGGCGCGTTCTGGGGTGTTAATAATGAATTTTATGCCGATAGCCAGTTAGATAATTTGGCCTCTTGTCATGCTGCCTTACAAGCCTTATTGACTGAATCAGTATTGAATGGCGATAACACGGTGGTCTGCGCTTTTTTCGATCATGAAGAAGTGGGTAGTGCGAGTTGTAAAGGTGCTGATGGCAGCTTTCTTGAAGAAGTTTTACAACGGATTAGTTTAACAGTAGAAGAGTCACGCGAGGGCTATGCTAGGGTTTTAGCGCAAAGCTTTCTAATTAGCGCCGATATGGCCCATGCTTATCAACCTAATTTCCCTTGGGCGTATGAGCCAGACCATAAAGTAATGGTCAATAAAGGCCCGGTCATTAAGATCAATGCTAATCAACGCTACAGTACCGAAAGCCTTACACAGGCGCAGTTTATGGATTGGTGTGAGCAAGCACAAGTGCCTTATCAAACCTATGCTCATCGCAGTGATTTGGCCTGCGGTAGCACTATTGGTCCTATTAGTTCGGCGCGTTTAGGCATCCGTTCGCTAGATGTGGGTAATCCAGTTTGGGCGATGCATAGCATTAGAGAAAGCGCAGGCGTTTTGGATCATGGTTATATGATTCGCGTTATGCAGCAGTTTTTTGCGTAAGATTTGAGTGTGTTTTTTTAAACCACTGAATGGCAGCCTAATGTCAGTTATCAATTATTAGGTCTTTGATGGAATCATTGTTAGCAATTGCTCGGCAGTTTAATAAAACAGCGTCTGATCTGTCTGAGTTAGGCAATGGCCTCATTAATGACACTTTTTTGGTACAAACCAGCGATCAGCCTTTTGTTTTGCAGAGGATTAATCTCAGCGTCTTTCCAGCGCCAGAGCAGATTATGGCTAATTTAAGTCAGCTTAATCTGCATGTTGCACAAAAATCGAAAGATGCCGTAAAGCTTATAATCCCCGCTATTTTAAAAACGCTTAGTAACGATGAGCTTTATCAAGATGAGCAGGGGTATTATTGGCGGGCTTTGGACTATATTGCCAATACTGAAAGCTTAGAAACCATTAGTCACATTCATCAGGTTCAGCAAACAGGATTTGCTTTGGGGCATTTTCATCGCTTAGTCAGTGATCTTGAGCCTAGCAACTTAGTTGATAGCTTGCCCGGTTTTCATATTGCTCCTGCTTACTTAAGCCATTATCAGCAAGTATTGACGACAGCGACTTACGTTAGTCGTCCTGAAAGCCAATATTGCGCAGCGTTTATCGCTAGCCATCAACACATCATCAACGATCTGGAAGCTGCAAAACAGCAAGGCTTATTGCCCTTAAGAGTTATTCATGGCGATCCTAAACTCAATAATTTTTTGTTTGCTAAAGACTCTCAGAAAATTATCAGTTTGATTGATCTGGATACCGTTAAACCCGGTTTAGTGCATTATGATATTGGTGATTGCCTGCGCTCTTGTTGCCATAATTTGGCGACCAATGAATTTGATCTAGTGATAGCGACGGCCTTATTAAGCAGTTATTTATCTGAGGCCGGTTTGTTTTTTTCAGAGGCAGATTATGATTATTTATATGCCAGCATACGCTTAATTCCCTTTGAACTAGGACTGCGTTTTTATACGGATTACCTTGAAGGTAATCGCTATTTTAAAGTAACCGACCCAGACGAAAACTTGCATAGAGCTGTTAATCAATTTCAGTTATGTGAGAGCATTATGCAGCAAGAATTGGCTATTAATGCACTCATCACTCGGTTAAAGCTTTTATAGCCAGTAGGCGAGCAACGCGCATCCGGCATCAATGGTGGATGCGCGTTGCTTATCCTCATAACTCTCATCGGTATACACAAGTATTCTGTGTGCTTGGAGTAAAACTGCTTTAGCTGTTTTACAGTGCAATAGCTGAAGCTATTGCACTCCATACTACATGGCTTCTTTTGTGGAAGCGGCTTTAGCCGCGTAGTTGCTATTAATGCGCCTCATCCCAATTTAAGCCTTTACCAATATCAACGATCAAGGGGACCTTTAACTCAGCGGCTGAACACATCAGGGTTCTAATCTTCGCAGTACAGTGTTCCAGTTGATCGTCGGCAATTTCAAAAACCAGCTCATCATGTACTTGCATAATCATTTTAGCATCAGGTTTTTCTGACCATAACCACTGGTCAGTGCTAAGCATGGCGCGTTTAATAATATCGGCTGCTGTGCCTTGCATGGGCGCATTGATCGCAGTTCGTTCTGCATATTGTCTGCGTGCGGCATTACGTGAGGCTATTTCTGGTAAATATAAACGACGACCAAACAACGTTTCTACATAACCTTGTTCATGCGCTAGCTCTCTAATAGTCTCCATATAATTTTTTACACCTGGATAGCGAGTGAAATACAAATCGATATAAGATTGCGCTTGGCTACGCGATAAACCGAGTTGCTGCGCTAAACCAAAAGCTGACATGCCGTATATAAGTCCGAAGTTAATGGCTTTTGCGGAGCGACGTAAATCGGTAGTGACTTGATCTAGCGCTACACCAAAGACTTCTGCTGCTGTTGCCGTATGTACATCAAGACCTGCACTAAAAGCCTTAAGTAAACCTTCATCGGCTGACAAATGCGCCATGATGCGCAATTCAATTTGTGAATAATCGGCAGCGACTATTTTATAACCTGATGGCGCAATGAAGGCTTGTCTTATTTTTCTACCCTCTACACTACGGATAGGAATGTTTTGTAAGTTGGGGTTGGACGAGGAAAGTCTGCCGGTAGCTGCAACGGCTTGATGGTAAGACGTGTGTATACGGCCAGTTTGACGGTCAACTTGTTGCGGAAGCTTGTCGGTATAAGTTGATTTGAGTTTGCTTAAGCTACGATGATCTAAAATCAGCTTAGGTAAAGGATAGTTAACCGCTAATTCTTGTAATACTGATTCTTCGGTAGAGGGCTGGCCTTTGGGGGTTTTCTTTAAAATAGGTAGTTGCTGCTCATCATAGAGAATTTCTTGAATTTGTTTAGGTGAGCCTAAGTTAAAAACCCGACCCGCTAAATCATGGGCTTGTTGTTCAAGAGCGTTGATATGATTAGTGAGTTCAAAACTTTGTTGCGCCAGCATGTCACTATCAATAAGTACGCCTTGGCTTTCTATACGGCTGAGTACGCTGATAAGAGGAATTTCAAGGTCAGAGTACAAGGCTAATAAACTAGGTGTTTGTTGCAGCTTAGCCATTAAAACTTGATGTAAGCGTAAGGTAATGTCGGCATCTTCAGCCGCATAAGGCGCTGCTTGTTCTATAGGGACTTGCTGGAAGGGGATTTGTTTTACACCTTTGCCAGCCACATCTTCATAATGAACCGTCGTAACGCCTAGATAGGTCTTGGCGAGATCATCCATATTATGTTTAGTGGCTGAGCTGTTCACTATATAAGATTCCAGCATGGTGTCGTGAGCGATGCCTTGTAAGCGTATGCCGTGATTGCTTAACACATGGCTATCATATTTGAGATTTTGACCTAGTTTCGCTTTCAGTGGATTTTCCAGTAGCGGACGTAGCTGTTCTAAAACATCATTACGATTAAGTTGACTAGGAACGCCTAGATAATCATG
>Ga0209499_1002813_pt1 | contig 10935 bp, 10 predicted proteins | sample C_130208_EF_Meta_FD_187306 | JGI IMG/M metagenome (GOLD analysis project Ga0209499, IMG submission 187306) | Freshwater microbial communities from Lake Croche, Canada to study carbon cycling - C_130208_EF_MetaG (SPAdes) (version 2) | ecosystem: Environmental > Aquatic > Freshwater > Lake...
TTTTATTGAGCAGCATGGGTTGTTTTCAATATTTAACACTTCAAGATTAGTATGAGCGTATAAAGCCTCTATATTTTCAATTTTATTTCCATTTGCTATTATATGCTTTAATTTGGTGTTTTCTCTCAACACATCTAAATTTACTTCATCAAAACAGCCAATATTAATTTCTTCAAGGTTTGTACAAAACTTTACAAATGATAAATCAAAGCTAACTCTTGAAAGACTAATCCATAAAAATATAATTTTTTCATAATCGGAAGCGGTAATTACTTCTTTATAATTTACTTTATAGCCCATATTTTCTTGGATTTGACGCATGTTCACTCCTGAAAAAATATCTTCGTCCTTTATCTCTCGATAGGATTTATATATATCTTCTTCTGTCATGCCGTTTTCTATCCAATGTAAATGGCTTAATATTATATATTTAGTATAGTCGTCCATTGTAGATTAGAATGTGTGATAAATTAAATTATTAAAAAGGAATATCATCATCGTCAATCAGTATTGGATGAAAATCACAATGTTTCATATATAATTTATTAAACTCAAATATTGAGAAAAATTCTGTGCCTTTAAAAATAATACTGGGATAACTATTCATTTTTAAAGTACCAATAGTTCTATCAAGAATAGAGAAACCTACTTCAAAAGATTGAAGTTCACAAAAAAATAATCTATTATAATCTTCTTTCCATTTTTGAATTGTATTGTAACTTGTATCATCAAAAGATCTTACTGCGATTTCAGCAGCTAAAGAACATTTTAATTGCTCTTTAATATATTTTAGAGTGAAGTACAGGTTTTTAAAATCATTCAATCTAAACATTAAAGTATCACTTTTTATCTCTTTATAAAGCGATTTATGTTTTTTAATCCAATTTGATATTTTATAATTGTCGAGAATTTGAATATTATCATTTACTATTTCTTCGAAGGCGTTTCTGCATTTATGCAATTTTATAACATAATCCGGTGTAGGTATAAAATCTGTTCTTTCATCTAACCCGAAAAAGATTTCTAAACAATGTAATTCTTCTAATTCCTCATAGGAGTTTATTACTAGACTAGATGAAATATTTGAAATACAACCTTCTTTTTCTTCAATAATAAATTCTTGTTCAAAATCTAAAATATTTGAAGTTAGGTAATATGAATTACTGAATTCGTCTTTTTGATTAATGTTTAGTGGAGTTGCTTCGCCAGCTAATTTAAATTGATTTGCCATATAAGCAATTCTGTCTAAAAAATCAGCCTTATTTGCGCCAAAATATTTTATATTATCAGGTAATACAATATCTAACATAGCCATATCCATTTTTTTTAAATAGAATAGGAATGCTTCTTTTTGAGATTTATTACTAGATTTTTTTGTCATTGTAGAATTTACTAAACAAAGATTTAAGCAATCAATTTGTTGCTTTTTTTATATTATATAAATAGAATTCTTATTTCTTATTACCCTGTTATAATCTTTTCATTACAATAAAAAAATTATTGTTGAGTATAAAATTTTTCCAAATCAATGAGCATTTTTGCCGTTAATTTTTTATCCAAATTTTCGTTTTTTACTTTATTAAAAATATCTATCAACGAATGATTTCCATATTTTAGATACTTTTTAATAAACTTTTTCCATTCGGTGGCTGCACTTTTTGATATTGATTTATGACTATCAATCCAAGATAATAGTTCAGGTACTGACTTTGTTATCTCATCATCAATAATAGATTTATTTGTTTCAATACTATTATCATCGTCAGTAAATAAAGTTATAACTGTTTTAGATGTATTCTCATTATTAAGATTACTTTCATAAACAATTACTGGAATTGAATGTCCTTCTAAAACAGAGGTCGATTTATTTTCATCTATTACATCCTCTACATTTTTTGTGATTTTTATTTTTGGTTTTTTCTCTTTGTCATTTATTGTGATAGAAGACGCTTTTTCGAGGTTTAAATGATTTGATGATTTTTTTATTAATGGCGCATTGTTTAAAGAATGTAAACTTTCATACAATAATTCAAATGAAAAGGCATATCCAATCATTGCTAAAACAAATGCAGCTGTTGTTTCATCGTCGAAAATTAATTGTTCAATTTCTTTTTTTAATAATTCAATATTTTTATCATTCTTATTTAAAAATGCTTTGTATGCAATAAAAAAATATGAAGCTTTAAAAACATCAACTTTTGGAATATCAATATCTATATTGCTTTTAAGTTTATCTAAACTTAATGTAAAATCATTGTCTTTTATTTCAATGAAAGTTAAATATGAATTGAAAATACTACCCTCATTGATTTCACTACTAAAATTCAAACACGATTTATAGTATGGTCCTTTGAAAAAGTTTACTTCATCCTTTTGCAAATAGTTCAAAACAATTACTCCAATCTTACATAAAAATTCTACATTACCATCTGGAATATTGCTAGGTGTTTTATTGTATGATAATAAATAGTCTAAATATGAAGTGAATTTATTATTGTTATTCTTACTTAATAAAATTCTCTCTAAACTCTCTTCAATTAAATTAAATTTTTGATTATCAATATTTAAAGAAAATAAATTTAGAATATTATTTGCTGCTAATTTTCTGTTTTTTAGTGTCCGTTTAATTTTGACTTCTTCTATTATTTCTTCAAAAACCGGTTCATTTATGATAAAATTATCATTGATTTTACCTTGCAATAATTGACTTCCAATGTTAGTCAAAGGATAAATACTCAAAATCGCTCTAAAGAAAATATTTAATTTTCCCTCAATTAATATATGATTTTTATCAATTTCAAGTAGAATAACTTCATGGTCTTGTTCGAAAATTGGTAAAATTCTATCAAAGTCATTAATCAAATTTTGATTAAACTCTTTTATTGATTTAATGATTTTTTCAACTGACAAGTCAATAACTTGATTAGTATCGATGCTTATTTCATTGTATTTATATAAATATATAAACTTGCTTCTTTCTATTGCTACTATCATTATTATATTATTAAAAAATTATATCTAAATTATCATTAACAGGAATAGGCTTTACCTCTACATCTTTTAAGAACTGATTTAATCCCCAATATATCGTATCTGTGTAGCTAATTAACAAACCACTTTTAGACCTTGACAGGGCAACAAGGAGAAGAGAATTTACATTAGAATGTATATACATATCATTATTTACCATAGGTAAATACACATAGTCAAAATCTAACCCTTTTGAACTATGATAAGTCATAATGACAACCTTATTTTCTTTGTCTGCTTTTACCAATGAACCATAATTATTACCAATGTAAATCAATGCAACATTTGCGTTTTCAAGATGATTGTTCATCAAATCATATTTTGGTTTACCATCTGGATTATTAACCCTAACCCAAACGTTTTTACCTTCCAATTCTAAAATTTTATTAACAAAAAAAACTATTGCATCGTGACCACTTATCAAAACTGCACTTACTTCACTAGATCTTAGAATATTTGTCTTCTTAATATCATCCCAACAAAAAGTGATTTCTTTATCAATAGTCTCTGCTTTATACAATTTAATTTCTGTATCAGCTCTAGCTATATTTGGCATATCTGCAAGCATTGCTGGAAATACTTTTTTCAAAACGTTAAGAATTGATGTAGTAAGTCGATATATAATTCCTAAATTTTTTTCAATTGGGATAATACCATTTTTTATTTCAAGAGGTGTTGCTGTATTACCAACAAAACCAGGGACATTATTATAAATCGACTGTTCTGCATCTCCGGCAATAATTAAATGTGTACAAAAGTTTTTAATTGATTGAATAAAATCAATTGGCAAATCTTGTATTTCATCACAAAATATAGCATCATATCTGTTTGTTGGGATTTCCATTTTCCGTTTCAAGTCATAAATAGTTTGCACTGGAATATTTTTACCATTTAATTTTGGAATTTGTCTAAGACCAACAGATAGTAAATCGACTAAAGCTCTAGTGAATACAACTACAGTAACTTTAGCAGTGGGGTTTAACACTAGATAATCTGCTAGTGAATGTAACAATAAAACTGATTTACCACTGCCAGCATGACCTTTTATCCATATAGGTTTATCTGTAATTTTTGTAATTTCATCTATAACATTTACTTGGTCTGCACCTAGTTTATCCTCCGTTATCATCCATTGCATAACATAACTATTTTAAATTAATTAATTGTTTTTTAGGTGCATTAAATACTTCTTTTGCTTCTTTTACAAAATTACTATAAATAATGTCACATTTTAATTCTTGGTCTGGAGCTAAATAGAAAACTAATTTCTCAACACTTTCATTTTCTGGTATTTCAAAGTATTTCTTATTTATTTTGTTTAATTCTGAATAACTTAAAACATATCTTTTCTCTGGTGACATTTTTTCTTGAATATGAATATCTAACTCATCAGAAGGAATAGCAATACCGGTCTTAAATAATTCTATTTGCTTATTACTTCCTTCAATATAAATACTGTTACTCAATATTGGAGTAATGATATTTTTTCCAAAACTGTTCAAAACAAATGATTGTAATGCCACACCTCTTGCTACTTGTTCTTGAATATTATCTTGAATAATGATTTGGGAATTATAAAATAATGAAGCAACTAAACTCTTAATATACGGATTTCGACCACCACCACCTGTGACAATTATTTTGTCAATATCATTAACTGTTAAATTAGCATCATTTAAAGCTTTATCTATTGTAGTTTTAATACCATCCAATATTTCATTACCATTCCAATATTCAACCATAATACTATTAAATTCATTGTAATCTAAATTAATGGTGGGAATGTTGCAACCTCTTAAATTATCTGTACTCATTATTACAACAGTTTCATTTGATATTGATTTACTAGGTAATTCAAAATTAACTGACTTGTCAGTAATGATACTTTTACATAATTTTATCTTTAATTGTTCACATAAACTAACTAATTCTATATTCAACGATTTACTTAAGGTAGAAGTTAGTTTGTTTTTTTTGATAATATGTTGTGCTATAATTTCATCAATAACATTCCCGCCAATATTCCCTAGCCTTACTATTGACAGAAGTTTTGAACTTAGGCCGTCTTGATTGCTTTCTATATCAAGAATTGATACATCAACGGTGCCAGCACCTAAATCTAGCACTAGAATTTTTTCGTTTACTCCATTGGGAATATTTGCGTTCTCTTCAAATAAATAATTTATTAATGCCGCATTAGGCTCGTCCATAAAAGGTGTGTCTTCACAATCAATCCCTGATTTTAATAGACAAGACTTTAAATTTTGTTTTTCTTTCGATGAGAAAGCCGCAGGAACACTAATAGAGTATTCAACATCTTGTGAAAGATTTTCATTTTTTAAATATTCAAATATTTGGTCTTTGATATATTTTAGAAAGAATGTTAATCCTTCATTTGCATTGCTTATTTTGTACGAGGGATTATTAACTAAAACAGAGTTTGGATAATGTTCATCTTCTAAGTTATTCAAATTTTGTTTAAATGAATGCCAAGTGTTTTTGCCATATTCAAGAAATGGTTTATTCTCTGCAGCATGTTTTCCCACTAATAATCGATTTCCATTTACAATTGAAATTACTGAAGGAACCAGAGGACTTCTAGAAATACCGCCTAAATGATCCTTTTGTATTATTGGAATTGTCTTTAAAACGATTTTATTGTTTTCAAGTAAAGCAATCCCAACCACAGTTGTAGAAGTACCAAAATCAATACCTATAAATGTTTTTTTATGGCTATAATCGTTGGCATCTAATTTCTTAAAATCTAAAGGACGATATATAGCAGTAAAACCTAAAGAAGTGTTGTCAACTTTTTCTTCGACTACTCCTTTTGACAGAATAGAATAATCATAATTGAGGTTTTTTCTTGGAATTAAACCATCTGAATAGTTTAATAAATTTTTGACTATGATAGGAGTTGGTCTGTGATGAACAGATATAAGTGCTTTTGAGTTTGGTAAATTGAGAGTTGTTTTTAAAAATTTAGGGTTAAAATCATCAACCAACATTTTTTCTAAATTTTTTATAGTAGTTCTTACCCCTGAAGTTAAATCAGACATCAATAAATACGAACTATTTGGTAATAATTTGAAAAGTAGATTTATATTATTTTTTAATGAAGGTAGATTAATATTTGCAACTTCATTTAAACAATTTTGAATAACTAATAAATCAGTTTTTTTAATTATTTCCTTTACTTTATCAATATCAGAAGTAGAAACTATATCGAAAAAAATAGCTTTTAAATCGACATTAATTTTTCCATCTGTAATTGATTTGATCAAGCTATTTAATACAATATCATGGCTAAATGACCATGTGTCTGCATTAATATCTAAAATTGTTATATTGATATTCTTTACTTTAGGGCAATTGTTAACAATATACTTTATTGCTCCATATGCCTCCGAACCGGGACCACCTCCAATAAAGGTTAATGCAACAACTTCATTGTTTTGAAAAATTTCTGGAACATCTTCTAAAAATATTTTATAGATGAGTTGATAGTAATGAGGTAGATAGGTTGTTAGATAAGCTGCTTGAGTATCTTTATTCTCATAAGCAACCACAACAGGCATATTTCTATATGCAACTCTTAAAGCCTTTACTGGATTTTGTAAAGATTGAAGATATTCATCTATAGATAAATTTGCGCTTTTTTTCTGCTTCAAACCATCAACAATATTATCATATATCTCCATGAATTATACTTTGATGGTTCTAAACGTTAAGTTTATTCTTGGTTGGGTAACTCTTTTTTGAATTGGTATTTGGTGCAACCAATTGTGTTGTAAAGCACCTCTCATAATAATTAATGAACCTGGTGTTAATTCAAATTTATATTGTAAATCAGGGTTACTTTTGTGTTTTAAATCAAATCTTCTTGTTTCTCCTATACTCAATGAAGCAATTGTAGGGTTTAATCCTAATTCTTTTTCATCGTCAGCATGCCAACTTACTTTATCATTGCCATCACGATACATATTTAATAAAACACTATTAAAATCTTCTTCGGGTAAAAATTTTTCAATTTCATTTTTTAAAAATAAAAGTTCTGTTGTCCATGGCTCAGGATTGCAATTAATTCCTGAATATGAATAGTCAAATCCTTCATAACCATACCAAGCTGTTTTTCTCGGTACAGGATATATTTTACCATAATATTTGATTTCCTCTTGCCTCCAATTAATAGAAGAACTTAATTTATTGAAATAATTTAAAGCTTCATTATGCTTTAAGAAATTTTTCATAAATAAAATTTCACCATCTAGTAGAGAAAATATTTCAAACTTTCTTTCTGTGTTTTCTTCACTTTGACTAAATAAATCCATTGTTCTTATTATTTTGATTATTGTTTAAATTTACAGCACTAAAAATAGTTTCTGATGTGGGCTTTAAAGGTGGTATTTATATTTTTTTACTGTAAGACAACCAATTTACTAGTTTTGTTGCAGCATTTTTCCTTGATGATTTTTTTTCAAAAACATCAAGAATGTTATCTAATATATTTCCTGCTAAATACTGTTTCATTTAATATTTAAAAATAAATTAAATCTTAGGTAGTAAATTTAAGAAAATTCAACAAATATCCTATTCATTTTTTGAACATGTAAATTGTGTTTTAAATCACCATTTTAGATTGTATTTCAATGTTTTACGATAATTCTTTAAACTAATTCCTTGATGATTAAACAATTTTCATTTTTATCGGAATAGGCCCCAACAATACCTTCATTACAATACCAATCGTTTTGTATATTACTGAATTTACTATAGGTTGAAGTAGTAAAATATAAATGTTTTCTTCTTTTGTGTTTTTTTATATCTAGGAGGATGTCTAGATATAAATCATATTCAAAATGTAGTTTTATTTTTTTTTCTACTTCACTGTTTTTATATTTAAAAACTTCTCCAGTAAGGACTATATCATTGTTCGTTACTTCAATTGGAGCCAATTTTAGATTAGCTGTAATAATGTGATGTTCTTTTTTTTCTTTTGCTGTTTTGTTATTCATACTAATTAATTGATTAATTAAGATTTACGAATGTAAATAACTTTACCAAGACCATTTTTTTCGATTTTAGTATAAACATCATTCCCTTTGTATAATGATTTAATAGTTTTATTTTTTTTAACGCGAACAGTTTCAGCAATTGAATTAGATTTTTCAATTCTCTTAATGGCGGTCAATCTTGATATTAACATTTCTTCAATTTTTTTAAATTCACCCTCGTTTAAATAGCTATAATTTGATTTTATTATTTTTTTATGCTTTAAAAAAGAATTTAATTTAATGAAACTCCAATCGATTTGTTTTGCTATTTGCTCTATTTTTAATTTTTTTAATTTTAATAGTTCTGCTGAGAAATCAGGAGTTTTTATTTTTGATTTTGAAGGAAGTTTTTTCTTGTTTGGAATTTTTTCAATTGTAGTTATTCCTTTTACAATATTTTTCTCAATATCAAATTTATGTATTTCTAAATTTATTAGACTTATTGCAGCTTTTTGTAAATTTTTATCTGAGTAATTTTTTTCTATTTGGGCCAAAAAAATATTTAGTTCTACATCCGTAAACTGATCGTTTTGGAAAAACTTATCTATTTCAGGGAATGTTGATAAAAGATTCATTTTATTATTATTGATATTTAATTTATTAGTTTTCCAAAAGTATAAAAGTATTCGTATGAAATTATAATTGAATTGTGATTCTCTCTTTTAATTTGGTGGTGAAGGAATCGGATAGTTTTAAAGTTTTTGAATGCTACATTGTTAAAGTTAAAATCATTTTGGATATTTAATTTTACTTCTGCTGATAATTCTCTTCTGTATGATTGTAAATTCATACTACTTTATTTACAAATTAATAAAGTTCATTTTACTACAAAACTCACTAAATTTATTTTATATTTGACGTTAAATGACAAAAATACTATAGTACTTTGTCAAATAGCGACAAAATCTATTAATTTTATAGTGCGTCTAATGTACTGCTTTACTGTAGTATTATATAATTTGCATAAAAATAATCTTAAAATAATATTTATTCTGAATGGCAAAATCTGTTACAACAAAAAAAGAAAAACCAATTGAAGAGCTTTTATGGGATAGTGCCAATAAATTGCGTGGTACTGTAGAATCATCGGAATATAAGCACGTAGTTTTAGGATTAATTTTCCTGAAGTTTGCCAGTGACAAGTTTGAAGAACGCCGCAAGGAACTTATTGCCGATGGAAAAGAGAAATACCTTGAAATGAAGGAGTTCTACAATATGTCGAATATTTTCTTTTTGCCTGAGGAATCCCGTTGGTCTTATGTTATTGCCAATTCAAAGCAAAACGATATTGCGCTGAAAATTGATACGGCACTGCATACTATAGAAAAGAATAATCCAGCGCTGAAAGGCGCTTTGCCTGATAATTACTTTTCCAGGTTGAATATGGATGTGAGTAAGTTGGCTGCTTTGTTGGATACTATTAATAATATTGATACCATCAAGGACAAGCAAACTGATATTGTGGGTCGTGTTTATGAATATTTCTTGAGTAAGTTTGCTTTAGCCGAAGGAAAAGGAAAAGGCGAATTTTATACCCCAAAAAGTATTGTTAACCTTATTGCCGAAATGATAGAACCCTATAAAGGTGTTATTTATGACCCAGCTTGTGGCTCTGGTGGTATGTTTGTTCAAAGTATTAAGTTCATAGAAAACCACCACGGTAACAAAAAGGAAATTTCTATTTACGGTCAGGAATATACGGCTACTACCTATAAACTGGCTAAAATGAACCTGGCTATTCGTGGCATTGCCGCCAACTTGGGTGACGTAGCTGCTGATACCTTTGGCAAAGACCAACATCCTGATTTGAAAGCGGATTACATTATGGCGAACCCACCTTTTAACCAAAAAGATTGGAGAGCTGCCGATGAGTTGAAAGACGACGCCCGTTGGAGAGGTTATGACGTACCACCCACGAGTAATGCCAATTATGCTTGGATTTTGAATATGGTGAGTAAACTCTCGGACAATGGTGTGGCGGGTTTTATCTTGGCCAATGGTGCTTTGTCTGGCGGTGGTGAAGAATATAAAATTAGAAGAAAACTGATTGAAAATGATGTAGTAGAAGCTATTGTGATTTTGCCAAGAAATATGTTTTATACCACTGATATTAGTGTCACACTTTGGATATTAAATAAAAACAAAAAAGCAAGAACTGTTGAATTACCTGATGCTACACGAAACTATCGTGACCGTCAAAAAGAAATACTATTTTTAGATTTACGTGAAAAAGGTATTCCTTTTGAGAAGAAATTCACCCAGTTTTCTGAAGAGAATATCCTGGAAATCACCCAAGCCTACCACAATTGGCAAACAGATTTAACCCAATATCAAAATGTACCTGAATTCACTTATTCGGCTAAATTAGAGGATGTTATTGCCAAAGATTTCTCTTTGGTTCCTAGTAAATATATTGAGTTTGTAAACCGTGACGAGAATATTGATTTTGATGAAAAAATGGCTGTATTGCAAACAGAATTTAGCGAACTGTTGCAAGCCGAAACTCAATCAAAAGTTGATTTACTAACCGTTTTTAAAGAATTGGGTTATGAAATCAAGTTATAGACGTTTAGGTGATTACATTCATAAAGTTGAAAATAGGAATAGAGATTTAAAAGTCAATAAACTGGTAGGTTTAAGTATGACCAAAGAGTTTCGTATTTCAACTTCTAATGTGGTTGGAACAGATATGTCCGTTTATAAAATTGTCAATAAATGGCAATTTTCTTGTGATTTTATGTCTGTTATACGAGTACATAAATTTCCAGTTGTTCTTAAAGTCGATGAGGAACCAGTACTAGTTTCTCCAGCTTATACTGTTTTTGAAGTTAATGATAATGAAGTTCTAAAT
>Ga0209499_1002814_pt1 | contig 10934 bp, 11 predicted proteins | sample C_130208_EF_Meta_FD_187306 | JGI IMG/M metagenome (GOLD analysis project Ga0209499, IMG submission 187306) | Freshwater microbial communities from Lake Croche, Canada to study carbon cycling - C_130208_EF_MetaG (SPAdes) (version 2) | ecosystem: Environmental > Aquatic > Freshwater > Lake...
TTCAAGCCGCCAAAGCGCAAGATTGCCTCTGGACGCGCGCCTTGCTTCAATCCACCGGATCAAACAGGTGAATTTTTCGGGCTGCGAGGCGAAGGGATTGGCCAACCGCGATCGATCCCGCCTCCTGCCGCGCAAGGCTGATCTCGATACGCTGATCCGACGCGGTCTGAGCTTCAATCTGAATGACAGGGCCCTGCGCCGTCACGCGCACAACCTTTGCCTCGAACCCCTCTGGTGCCACGACCAGATCATGAGGGCGAACGAAGGCGGTCTTTGGACCATCGGCGCAGTCCACGGCAAGGCTGACCGAACCACAGACAAAACGCCCGCCGCTGACCGCGCCGTCAAACCGGTTGGTTTCACCGACAAAGCTGCAGACAAAGGCGGAGGCGGGTTGGTCATAGACCTCTTGCGGGGTGCCGACCTGCTCGATGGCGCCCTGATTGAGGATCGCGACCCGGTCGGCCAGATCGAGGGCCTCTTCCTGATCGTGGGTGACGAAGATGGTGGTCACGCCGGTCGCATTATGGATGCGCCGAAGCTCCTTGCGCAGGCTCTTGCGCACCGTGGCGTCCAAGGCCCCAAAGGGCTCATCGAGCAATAGAACCTGCGGCGATACGGCCAAGGCGCGGGCAAGAGCGACGCGCTGGCGCTGGCCGCCGGAAAGCTGAGCCGGATAGCGCCCCCCCAGACCGCCAAGCTCGACCAGACCTAACAGCTCCTCAACCCGGCGATTGATCTCCGCCCGCGCAGGCCGATCCTTGGCCTTACGCACATCCAGACCAAAGGCGATATTCTTGGCCACGGTCATGTGGCGAAACAGGGCATATTGCTGGAACACAAAGCCCACCTTGCGGGCCGCGGCGCTAGCAAAGGTCACGTCCTGATCGTCAAAGGCCACCTGCCCGGCCTCTGGGAACTCAAGCCCGGCAATGATGCGCAGCAAGGTGGTCTTGCCAGAGCCCGAGGGCCCCAAAAGCGCCAAAAGCTCGCCCGGCTGGACCTCAAGGCTGACGCCGCGCAGCGCCGGATAGCGTGCGAACTGTTTCTCAACCGATCGGATGGAGATGGTCATGAGGTCGGTGGTCTCCGCAACCGCCTAAGGGATCGTCCGGCTAGTGCCCGGCGCGACGGACCTGAGGCTGCAACATTTCTAAAAGGCCCTTGAGGATCAGGGTCAGGATGGACAGGAGGCACAGGAGCGCGGCCACCGAAAAGGCGCCGACAAAATCATACTCGTTATAGAGAATTTCGACATGCAGTGGCATGGTGTTGGTCAGGCCGCGAATATGGCCCGACACGACCGATACGGCCCCAAACTCGCCCATCGCCCGCGCATTACACAGCAAGACGCCATAGAGTAGGCCCCAGCGGATATTGGGCGTCGTTACCCGCCACAGGGTGATCCAACCGCCCGCCCCCATCGAGGCCGCCGCCTCTTCCTCATCCACGCCCTGCTCCTGCATCAGCGGGATCAATTCGCGCGCGACAAAGGGGAAGGTCACGAACAGGGTGGCCAGCATGATGCCCGGCACGGCGAAGATGATCTTGATATCGTGATCGATCAGCCACGAGCCAAACCAGCCATGCGAGCCAAAGATCAGCACATAGATCAGACCCGCCACCACGGGCGAGACCGAAAAGGGCACGTCAATCAGGCTGATCAGCAGGCTCTTGCCCCAGAACTCATGCTTGGCCACAGCCCAGGCCGCCGCCACGCCAAAGACGATATTGAACGGAACCGCCACTGCCGCCGTCAGCAAGGTCAGCTTGATCGAGGCTATGGCATCGGGCGTGCTGATCGCGGCCAGCGCCGGACCGACACCTTGACGAAGGGCTTCAGCAAAGACTGAAACCAAGGGCAAGACCAAGACCAGCCCTAAAAAGACAGCCACGAGGCTGAGAACCAGCGCCTTGACCCACCACGGATCTTCTGTGGAGGAACGGGGGCTCATGCCGACCTCTTTCGGGCCCAGGCCTGAATGGCGTTGATGACGAGCAACATGGCAAAGGAGGCGGACAACATCACAACCGCGATGGTCGATGCGGCCTGATAGTTGAACTGTTCCAACTGGATCACGATCAATAGGGGCGCGATCTCGGACTTGAACGGCATGTTCCCGGCAATAAAGATTACCGAGCCATATTCCCCGACCCCGCGCGCGAACGACAGGGCAAAGCCGGTCAGCCAAGCCGGTCCCAAGGCGGGCAGGATCACCCGGCCAATGATCGATACCCGTCCTGCCCCAAGACTGGCTGCAGCTTCTTCGACATCCGCCGACAGGTCGCGTAGCACCGGCTCAATCGAGCGCACCACGAACGGCAGACCAATGAAGGTCAGGGCAATGACCACACCCAAGGGGCTATAGGCGGCCTTGATCCCCAACGGCTCCAGATACTGACCGACCCAGCCATTGGGCGCATAGAGCGCGGCCAAGGCAATCCCCGCCACCGCCGTGGGCAAGGCAAAGGGCAGATCGACCAGCCCATTTATGATCGACTTGCCCGGAAACTCATAGCGCACCAAGGCCCAAGCCGTCAGGACGCCAAATAGCGCATTGACCATCGCCGCCACAAAGGCCGCGCCAAAGGACAGCCGGTAAGCCCCCAAGGCCCGAGGCGAAAAGCCTGCCTCTAGGAACTCAGAAAAACTCTGCCCCGACGCCTTCAAAATCACCGCCGACAGGGGGATCAAGACCACCAGCGACAACAGACTGACCGTCAAACCCAAGGACAGCCCAAAGCCCGGTATGGCCGACCGCCGCCGAAACAGAGGCAGCGCCCCGCCCAGCCGTCGGTCTTGCCCAGCAGAAGATGAGGTCAATGAAGACATGGGTCCGGGGTCTGTCGTCTCAGAGGTCAGAGCTTAGCCACAATCGGGCCACCATGCCTATAGGACCCCCGTCCTCCCATCAGCAATGACCAAAAACTGAGGGCGACATGAGAAAAAGCCGAGCGGCTCGATAGCGACCAACCCGTCGATTGAGATGCTGAGAAAATGGTAGGCCGGGTGGGGATCGAACCCACGACCATTCGATTAAAAGTCGAATGCTCTACCGCTGAGCTACCGGCCCGCCGAGCGGGTGACTCGGTCTGGCCGATGCCCCGTGAAGCGGCGCGGAACATAGGCGGACAGGGCTATCGCCGCAAGCCATTAGCGAGGGCTGGCATCTATTTGTTTCGTGCTTACATATGGGGGATGAAACAGACATCACGCCCTGCTGTTGTTTTCGCCCTGAGCCTTCTGGTTCTCTTAAGCTTGGTCCCTATGAGCCAAGCCTTGGCCAAGGGACGAGAGGCCACGTCTGAACCGGCTAAGCCGCCGGTTTCGGATCGGATGGGCCAAGCGGTCAAGGCTCCTCTGGAAGATCTCAACCTGACCAAGAACAAGATCCCCCTGATCCTCGAACAGGCTATGGCTGCCCCCTACCAATGGCCAGAAGATGCAAGCTGTGACGGCCTTGCCGCCGCCATCGCGCCCCTGACCCTCGCCCTCGGGCCCGATCTGGATGTACCGCCAACCAAGACCAATCCGGGCCTTCTGGAGCGCGGCTCCATCTTGGCCGAAGATACTGCCGTCGATGTGGTGCGCGGCGCGGCGCAGAGCGTCATTCCCTTTCGAGGTTGGGTGCGCAAACTGACCGGAGCGGAGGCCTATGCCAAGATGGTGCGCGCCGCCATCACCGCCGGGGGCGTGCGCCGGGCCTATCTGAAGGGTCTGGGCGAGGCCAAGGGCTGCGCAGCCCCCGCGACGGTCTCTCGCGCCCCCTTCGAGCCGCCCGCCTAGCGGTCTAGAGGTGTAGGGCGCGGCCATAGGCGTCTAGGACGCTCTCATGCATGGCTTCGGACATGGTGGGATGTGGGAAGACGGTGGCCATCAGTTCAGCCTCAGTGGCTTCGAGCGTCATGGCGATGGCAAAGCCTTGGATCATCTCGGTGACTTCCGCACCGATTAGATGGGCACCGAGCAGAGCGCCGGTCTTGGCATCGAACACCGTCTTGACGAAGCCCTCGGTCTCACCCGCCGCGATGGCCTTGCCATTGGTCCGGAAGGGAAAGCGCCCAACGCGGACCTCGTGGCCCGCCGCTAAGGCCTGGGCTTCGGTCTGACCCACAGAAGCGACCTGCGGATTGGCATAGGTACAGCCGGGGATGGGCGCGGTCAGGTTGGCAGGCTTTTGTCCGGCCAGATGCTCGACACAGTGAACGCCTTCGTGACTGGCCTTGTGCGCCAGCCAAGGCGGACCGGCCACATCGCCAATGGCATAGAGCCCCGCCACCGAGGTTGCCGAATGGGCGTTCGTGACCACATGGCCGCGATCGACCTTCACGCCCAGCGCCTCAAGGCCAAGATTTTCGACATTGCCGGTAATGCCGACCGCGACGATGGCGATGTCCGCCTCTAGCCGCTCAGCCTTGCCGCCGACCTCCAGATCGACCTCAACGCCTTTGGCGCTCTTGGCCAGCTTGACAACCTTGGCCCCGACGCGGAAGGCGAGGCCCCGGCGCTCAAAGGCCTTCTTGGCCGCGACGCTGACCTCCTCGTCCTCGACCGGCAAGATACGGTCCAGCGCCTCGATCACCGTGACCTCAGAGCCGAGCGAGCGATAGAAGCTGGCAAATTCGATACCGATGGCCCCGGACCCGATGACCAATAGCCGCTTGGGCGCAGATTTGGGCACCATGGCCTCGCGATAGGACCAGATGCGCTCGCCGTCAGGCACCAGACCGGCAGCCTCGATAACGCGCGCGCGGGCGCCGGTGGCGAGGATGACATGTTTGGCTTGAACCGTGCGGCTGCCGCCTGCCTTTAGGGCTACGACGATCTTGGGGGCTGGCGTGCTCTTTTCCAGCTTGGCCGCGCCCTCAATGACCGTGATCTTGTGCTTCTTCATCAGAAAGGCGACGCCAGCCGAAAGCTGCTTTGACACCCCGCGCGAGCGCTCAATGACCTTGGTAAAGTCATAGGACCGCCCCGTCACCGACAGGCCATAGTCTTCGAGATGACCGAGGGTCTGATAGAGATCGCCCGACTTGAGCAGGGCCTTGGTCGGGATACAGCCCCAGTTCAGACAGACCCCGCCCAGCGCTTCACGCTCGACAATGGCCACCTTCATGCCGAGCTGGCTGGCGCGAATGGCCGCGACATAACCGCCGGGACCGGCTCCGATAATGACGAGATCGAATTCCATATCCAAAACCCTATATAAGCATCATTAGAGGATCTTCGATCAAACGTTTGAATTCATTAAGCCACTGCGCGCCAATGGTTCCGTTCAGGACCCGGTGGTCGCAGGTCAAGGTCACGCTCATCACCGTGGCGATGGCAAGGCTATCACCGCGCACTACAGCCCGCTTCTCCCCCGCCCCGACTGACAAGATTGCACCCTGAGGCTCATTGATGATCGAGGCAAAGCTCTTAATGCCGAACATGCCGAGATTGGAGATCGAGAAGGTGCCGCCTTGGAACTCTTCGGGCCTCAGTTTGCGCGCACGGGCCCGGGCGGCGAGATCCTTCATCTCGGTGGCGATCTGGGCCAGACCCTTGGTCTCTGCAGCCCGGATGATCGGGGTGATCAGGCCCCCGTCGATGGCCACGGCCACGGCAATATCGGCATGGTGATGGACCGCGATCCCTTGCGGCGTGTAGCTGGCATTGGCCATCGGCACCCGCTTTAGCGCTAGTGCCGCACAGCGGATGATCAGGTCATTGACCGAGACCTTGACGCCCGATGCTTCCAGCCCTGCATTGATCCGCGTGCGGGCATCGAGCAAGGCGTCCAGTTCTAAGTCTATGGACAGGGGGAAATGGGGAATGTCCCTGAAGCTGTCCGTCATGCGCCGGGCAATGGTCTTGCCCATGCCGTCGAGCGGGATCAGATCGTAAGAGCCCGGCGCGATGCCCATCTGCTCCAAGCTCTGGACCTGACGCGGTTCAACGGCCGTCATCGGCGTGGCTTGGGCGGTGACCGGCTTGCGACCCGCCTGAGCATCGATGTCACGCTTGATGATCCGGCCATGGGGACCGCTGCCGCTGATCGTCATCAGATCAATCCCTGCTGCCCGCGCGAGGCGCCGGGCTAAGGGTGAGGCTGCGATACGGTCAGTGGATTGCAAAACCCCCTCCACCGCTCCGCGGTCCCCCTCCCCCAGAGGGGGAGGATTTACGGGTCTTAGATCTTCCCCCTCTGGGGGAAGTACCGGCGCAGCCGGGGTAGGGGGTGGGGTGGCCTCGCCCTCGCCTGCCAGCTGCGCAATGACCGTGTTGACCTTAACCCCCTCGGTCCCCGCCGCGACCAGCAGCGCCGAAATCACGCCCTCGTCGACCGCCTCAACCTCCATGGTCGCCTTGTCGGTCTCGATCTCAGCGATCACGTCACCGGCCTTGACGGTGTCCCCCACCGCCACATGCCACTTGGCCAACACGCCCTCTTCCATGGTCGGAGACAGGGCCGGCATCAGAATGTCGATGGACATGGGCTTAGCTCACATAACAGACGGCGCGGGCCGCCTGGACGATCTTGTCGACGCTGGGCAGGGCCAAGGCTTCGAGATTGGCGGCGTAGGGCAAGGGCACATCTTCCTGACAGACCCGCATGGGCGGCGCGTCGAGATAATCAAAACCGTGCTCGACAACGCGGGCGATGATTTCTGCGCCAACACCCATCGGACCCCACCCCTCTTCGGTGGTGACCAGACGGTTGGTCTTGCGCACGCTCTCAACGATGGTGGCATGGTCCAGAGGGCGCAGGGTGCGAAGATCGATCACCTCAGCCTCGATGCCCTCTTGCGCCAACAGCTCCGCGGCCTTTAGGGCGAGGCCCACCATGCGCGAATGGGCGGTGATGGTCACGTGCTGGCCGACGCGGCGCACCTTGGCCTTGCCAATGGGCACGATATGGTCGTCGATCTGGGGCACATCGAACTCGACCCCGTACATCATCTCATGCTCGAGGAAGACGACGGGATTGGGATCGCGGATCGCCGCCTTCAACAGGCCCTTGGCATCGGCGGCATCATAGGGGGCTACCACCTTCAGGCCCGGAACATTGGCATACCAGGCCGAATAGTCTTGGCTGTGCTGCGCCCCGACGCGAGAGGCGGCACCATTGGGACCCCGGAAGACGATGGAGGACTTGATCTGCCCGCCCGACATATAGAGCGTCTTGGCTGCTGAATTGATGATCTGGTCGATGGCCTGCATAGCGAAATTCCAGGTCATGAACTCGACAATCGGCTTTAGGCCCGCCATGGCTGAGCCTACGCCAAGGCCCGCAAAGCCATGTTCGGTGATTGGCGTGTCGATGACGCGGCGCGGGCCAAATTCCTGCAGTAGATCGCGGCTGACCTTATAGGCCCCCTGATATTGCGCCACCTCTTCACCCATCAGATAGACCCGGTCATCGGCGCGCATCTCTTCGGCCATGGCATCACGCAGGGCATCCCGAACGGTCTGCTTGATGAAGGTCGTGCCCTCTGGCAGCTCTGGGTCCGCCAGAATAGCCTGCACCGTCGGCGAAGGACTGACCGCGCGCGGCTCGGCCTTTGGGGCCTCTGTCGGTTCAGGGGCAGAGGGGCTCGCCGCCCCCTCGCCAGACAGCCGCGCGATCAGGCTATTGACCCTTACCCCTTCGGTGCCCGCATCGATCAGCAGGGCCTCGATGACGCCCTCGTCCACCGCCTCGACCTCCATAGTCGCCTTGTCGGTCTCGATCTCCGCGATCACGTCGCCCGCCTTGACGGTGTCACCCACCTTGACGTGCCATTTGGCGAGGGTGCCCTCCTCCATGGTCGGAGACAGGGCGGGCATGAGGATATCAACGCTCATTGGGCGGCCTCAAGATAGACATCGGTATAGAGCTCGGCCGGGTCAGGCTCGGGCGAGGTACGGGCAAATTCAGCCGCGTCCGCGACGATGGCCTTCACCTCACCGTCAATGGCCTTATAGGCGGCCTCATCGGCCCAGCCCTTGGCGTCCAGAACCTCGCGCAGATGATCGATGGGATCACGGGTCTTCTTGACCTCATCGACCTCTTCCTTGGTTCGATATTTGGCGGGATCGGACATGGAGTGGCCGCGATAGCGGTAGGTCTTCATTTCGAGAATATAGGGACCATGGCCATCGCGCGCATGGGCGGCAGCGCGGCTTCCCGCCTCACGCACCACCTCGACATCCATACCGTCAACCTCTTCACCCGGAATATTGAACGACACGCCCCGGCGGTGAAGATGGGTTTCGGACGAGGAGCGTTCGATGCTGGTGCCCATCGCATATTGATTATTTTCAATGACATAAACCACAGGCAGCTTCCACAGCGAGGCCATGTTGAAGCTCTCATAGACCTGGCCTTGGTTGGCCGCGCCATCGCCGAAATAGACAAAAGCGACATTGCCATTGGCCTTGTACTGGTTGGCCAGCGCCAGCCCCGTGCCCAAGGACACCTGAGCGCCCACAATCCCATGTCCGCCAAAGAAGCCTCGCTCGATGGAGAACATGTGCATGGAGCCGCCCTTGCCGCGCGAGGAGCCGCCACTGCGTCCCGTCAACTCGGCCATGACTTCCCGTGGGTCCATGCCTGCCGCCAGCATGTGTCCATGGTCACGATAGCCGGTAATGATCTGGTCGCCCTTGATCTGGATCGACTGCATCCCAACAGCGATGGCCTCTTGCCCGATATAGAGGTGACAGAAACCGCCGATCAGTCCCATGCCATAGAGTTGGCCCGCCCGCTCTTCAAAGCGGCGCATGAGCAGCATGTCACGATAGAACTTCAGCAGGTCTTTTTGGCTGTTGGCGGTCTTTGCGACCTCAACGCTTTTGCGCGCTCGCGCCATTGGCAACTCCCACAGCACCCACAAACGGTGCTTCGTTCAGAACCCAAGGGCCTAATGCGTGATTAGGCCTGAGGTCCCTTACGAACCACATAATCCCTCGGGTCTGAGAACCCTAGTAGAGATCGGGCCCTTTCCTCAAGTAGGTCCTGAGAAAGGCTCTCATTGCGCAGCAGAAGGGCTCGCGCCTCCATGTCTGCCCGCTGTGATTTCAGTTGCTTCAACTCTTCCGCACGGGCCGCCATCATTTCGTTGCGTTTGGACCAGGTCAGAAGACCGCCATCACCGGCAAGGGCGTGGAACGCGAAATAGAAGATCAAAAAGGCGATGGCCAAGGTTCGCCAATTGGAGCGTAGCTGTGCCAACACGTGCGAATCCCCTCTGACCTAAAAAAACCCTGACCAGTCTTACCGGTCAGGGTTAATAGAACATGGCTAATAAAGGGTTTTTATAGAGCGCTTAGCGGCCCTTGAGCGCGCGGCGACCGGCATAGATCGCCTGATCGTCCAGTTCTTCTTGGATGCGCAGCAGCTGATTGTACTTGGACAACCGGTCAGAGCGGGCCAGCGAACCGGTCTTGATCTGCCCGCAATTGGTGGCGACCGCCAGATCCGCGATGGTGGAGTCCTCGGTCTCACCCGAACGGTGTGACATCACCGCCGTATAGCCCGCACGATGGGCCATATCGACGGCGTCTAGGGTCTCGGACAGGGTGCCGATCTGGTTGACCTTAATCAGGATCGAATTGGCGAGGCCGCGCTCAATACCATCGGCCAGACGGATCGGATTGGTCACGAACAGATCATCGCCGACCAACTGAACCTTGGCACCCAAGCGCTCGGTCAGCAGTTTCCAGCCTTCGAAATCATCTTCCGAACAGCCATCTTCGATCGAGACGATCGGGAACTTGGCGGCCAGGCCTGCGAGATAGTCAACCATACCGCCCTGATCGAGAACCTTGCCCTCTCCTTCCAAGTGGTAGAGGCCGTCCTTAAAGAATTCGGTCGATGCCACATCAAGGCCCAGAACGAAGTCGTCACCGACACGGTAGCCTGCGCCCTCACCGGCCTTGACGATAAAGGCCAAGGCCTCTTCGGCCGATCCGAGGTTTGGCGCAAAGCCGCCTTCGTCGCCGACATTAGTATTGTGACCGGCGTCCTTCAGGGCCTTTTTTAAGCCATGGAAGATTTCCGCCCCCATCCGCAGGCCTTCGGAGAAGTTGGCCGCACCGGTGGGCAGGATCATGAACTCTTGGATATCAATCGGATTGTCCGCATGGGCTCCGCCATTGATGATGTTCATCATCGGCACAGGCAGAACACGGGCCGAGACGCCGCCGACATATTTGTAAAGCGGCAGGGCGGCGCTATCGGCAGCAGCCTTGGCCACCGCCAAGGACACGCCCAAGATCGCGTTGGCACCCAGACGGCTATTATTGGCCGTGCCGTCCAGCTCGATCAGCAACTTGTCGATGCGGCGCTGGTCCTCGGCATCCATGCCAGACAGGGCGTCAAAGATCTCGCCATTGACCGCACCGACGGCCTGAAGCACGCCCTTGCCCATATAGCGGTTCTTGTCGCCGTCGCGGCGCTCAACGGCCTCGTGAGCGCCCGTAGAGGCCCCAGAGGGCACAGCAGCGCGGCCAGAAGCCCCGTCTTCCAGAACCACATCGACCTCAATCGTCGGGTTACCCCGGCTATCGAGAATTTCACGGGCGACGATATCGACGATCTCAGTCATGGCAGTCCTCTGAGCAGTCCCGCATCTGCGGGCGGATAAAATAAAGACGGCGCGCGAGGAATGCCTCACGCGCCGCCTGAACAGCAACGGTCCAGCAGTCAGGCGCTCTCAATCGCCCAACCGAGACCCGAGGCCCCTAGTCTTCCTTGGGGGTCAGAACCTGACGGCCCTTATACATGCCGGTCTTCAGATCGACATGGTGAGGACGGCGCAGTTCGCCGGTTTCTTTATCTTCAATGTAGGAGTTGGCACCCAAGCTCTGGTGCGAACGACGCATGCCAGCACGCGATGGGGAAACTTTACGCTTAGGAACAGCCATGTCTGAATCTCTTGCTCGGGAGCATCTAAAGAGGTGTCGCCGG
>Ga0209499_1002815_pt1 | contig 10933 bp, 5 predicted proteins | sample C_130208_EF_Meta_FD_187306 | JGI IMG/M metagenome (GOLD analysis project Ga0209499, IMG submission 187306) | Freshwater microbial communities from Lake Croche, Canada to study carbon cycling - C_130208_EF_MetaG (SPAdes) (version 2) | ecosystem: Environmental > Aquatic > Freshwater > Lake | place...
CTGTGATTACAAGGGATCCGCTGCCAACTCGGGCGTCTGGTCATTCAAGGTGGAACCGTCCGGAGCCGGGATGAAGATGGTCGATGCAAGAGCGACGCTGTGGGGAATCGCGGCGACGGATGTCGAGTACTCGTGGGATGGCAACCTGTATGTCACCGATTTCCTCGGCGGCTGGAGCTCGCACGAAGGCGGACGCGTGCTGCGGATCGATGCGGGTGCGAAGTCCTGGAAAGCCAGCGATGCGGCGGCGACAGCGACGATGATCAAGCAGGGATTCGAACAGCGCACAGCGGAGGAGCTCGCCTCGCTGCTGCGTCACGCCGATCAGCGCGTGCGGGTGCGGGCCCAACTTGCCCTAACCCGCAAGCCGAATGCGCTCGGTTTCTTCAAGACTGCGGTGGCCTCGAGCAATCCGCTTGAACGGCTTCACGGAGTCTGGGGGATGGGTATCCTTGCCCGCCGGGGAGCCGCACTGCAGCCCGCGAAAGTCGGAGGCTTCGTATCGATTCCCGATCAGAGGAAGCGCATGGATGCGACCAAGGAGCTCATTGCGTTGCTCAAGCACCAGGACGCCGAGGTCCGTGCTCAGGCGGTGAAAGTGCTTGGAGAGTCCCCGATGTCCGGCGATTCGATTGATCTCGGGGCCCTGTTGCTCGATCCGTCGCTGCGCGTGCGGATGTTCACCGCGATCACCATTGGAAAATTGAAGGCTTTTGGATTCACGCCACAGATATGGGAAATGATCGAGGCGAATGCTGACAAGGATCCCTATCTCCGCAGTGCAGGTGCGTATGCCTTGGAGCAGTTGGCCCGCGATCCCCGTCAGGTTTCCGCGCTTTCCGATCATCAGAGCCCGCATGTCCGACTTGCAGCAGTGGTGGCACTGCGGCGCATGAAGAGTCCGGAATTGGCGCGTTTCATCAATGATTCCGATCCGCGGGTTTCGGATGAGGCGATCCGCGCGATTCATGACGCAGGCATCGAGGAAGCCCGTCCGGCGGTGGCCGCCTTGCTTGATCAGCCCGCCGCCGCGAAACGGAGTCCGTTCATGTTGCGCCGGCTCATTCATAGCGCGTTCCGACTTGATGGCGCGGAGAATGCGAAGCGACTGCTCGCCGTGACGAACGGGGCTGACTTTCCGGTCGTAGTCCGGCGCGAAGCGTTCCGTCTGCTCTCGGTCTGGCCGGAGCCACCGCCAGTCGATCAATCCACGGGACACTTTGCACCCTTGCCCAAGCGGGACCTTTCGATGATCAAGTCGGAAATCTTCTCCGCCATGCCCGGGATGCTCAAACGCGATGACACGCTCGCGGAGGCGCTCGACCTGATCTTCCACTTCGATCTGAGCATCGAGCAACTCGATAGCGTCACTGTCCGCGCCCTGGTGGTGAAAGAGTCGCTCGATGGTGCCGCCCGGGCGAAAGCACTGGAACTCTACGCCGCGCGCAAGTCGGCTGATCTCGCCCCCCTGCTGGTGAAGCTCTCCGCCCAGTCGAACGACCTGCTCGCACTCGATGCCATGCGCTTGCTGGCCGCTCGTTTCCCGGATCAATCCGTGCAGCCCCTCGTCGCATCCGCTACCTCGCAGAACCCGGCGCGATCCCAGGAGGCTTGGACCTTGCTGGCCAAGTTGGCAGACCCCGCAGTGGCGAAGTTGATCGTCGCACAGCTTGGCAAGCTTCAGGCCTCGAAGGGGGTGTCGGCTTGCGCGCTCGAACTTCTCGCCACGGCCCGGTCGTGCCAGGAGCCCGAGGTGAAGCAGGCGCTGGATGCCTACGACGCCAGCGTGAAAGCCTCCACGGACCCGCTCGCGGCCTGGCTGCCCTCGCTCGACGGTGGCGATGCGAAACGGGGAGCCGCCTTGTTCGGCTCCCATCCGGTGGCCGAGTGCATGCGCTGTCACCGTGCTGAAATCACCGGCGACGCGGGCAGCGAAGCCGGGCCGAATCTCGTTGGTGTCGCCACCCGAGGAGACAGGCGCTACCTCCTCGAATCCCTCGTGAATCCCTCGGCCAAGGTTGTTTCAGGCTTCGGCATTGTCAGTGCCTCGTTTGCCAATGGCACCAGTCTCGCGGGACGATTGCTCGCGGAAACTCCCGATCATATCGACATCGACGCCGCGGGAAAACAATGGCGCGTGAACCGCAAGGACATCTCCTCGCTGACCCCGGCGGTGTCCGCCATGCCGCCGATGTCTGCCCTTCTCAAGCCCGCCGAGATCCGCGATCTAATCGCCTGGCTCTCGTCCCTGGACAAGAAGGCCCCTGCCGGGAAGCCCGCTGCAGCCCCGCCGATCCTGGACCCGGGGACTTTGAAGAAGTGATGAGGTTGAAGGTCTTAAAGTCGGAAGTCGAGAGTCGGAAGAGCAGCGTGCCCCCCTGAGTTCGTCATTCCGGCTTTGTCATTCGTCATTCATCAAAATCTTCCGCTTGCCCTCCGCCCCGCGCCTTCCCAACATGCGCATCGCAACGGCGGCTTGGCGGAATTGGTAGACGCGCTCGACTCAAAATCGAGTTCTAACGAGTGTGGGTTCGAGTCCCACAGCCGCTACGTTTGCGACCACCGGATCTCCCGGTTTCATATCGGCCTGGTCCCGGCCGGATTTCCCGAAACATGTCGGCTCCACGCACCATCGGAATCATTGCCGGAAACGGCGCTTACCCGCGCGTTTTCGTGGAGGCCGCCCGACGGAAGTCTTCTGGAGTAAAGCTTGTGGTCGCCGCATTCGAGAATGAGACCGCGGAGGAACTGAAGGACTCGGTCGACGGCTGGGAGTGGATGCGTGTCGGCCAACTCGGCAAGCTGATCAAGTTTTTCAAAAGCCAGGGAGCCACTGAAGCCGTGATGGTCGGCCAGATCGCCCCGAAGAACCTCTTCGATCTGCGCCCGGACCTGCGGACGCTGATGCTGCTGGCGCGGGTGAAGGAGCGGAACGCAGAGACATTGTTCGGAGCGATCGGAGATGAACTCGCCAAGGATGGCATCACGCTCCTTCCGGCCACCACCTTTCTCGAAGACCTCTTGCCTGGCCCCGGTCCGGTCTGCGGCCCGGCCATGAAGAAGCGTCAGCTCGAAGATGCCGCGTTCGGCTTTCGCATCGCCAAGGAAAGCAGTCACCTTGACATCGGTCAGAGCGTCGTCGTCCGCCACGGCACGGTCCTCGCGGTCGAGGCCTTCGAGGGCACCAATGCCTGCATCAAGCGCGGCGGTGAACTCGGGCGTGGGAAGGAAATCCTGCTCGCCAAGGTTTCCAAGCCGAACCAGGACTTCCGCTTCGATGTCCCGGTCGTCGGACCACACACGATCGAAACCTGTGTGGCCTCCGGTGTCCGTGGCATTGCCATTGAAGCGAACCGCACGCTGCTGCTGGACAAGGGAGAGGTCGAGCGGCTCTGCAATGAACACGGGATCAGCCTCCACGCGTTGGAGTGAGTGACCAGGCCAGTGCGGTGACCTTGTGAGCTCGTGCAATCAGTTCCAGGTCCATCCGGTCAGGGTGTAGGGTTCTGGTTTTCTCCATGCCTGCCACCAGACGATGGCTTCCGCTGATCTCTCCTTTCCATCCAACTTCACCTTCAACTTGAGTCGGTAATTCATTCCCGCGACGACTTGCTGCTCGGCTTTCTCGATGGTGAGCAACTCCAGCGTAGGAGGCTTCTCTGCTTTCTCTTCACGAATCACTTTCCCTTGAGCCTTGACCGCGAAGTTCGCCGCCGCGACCACCTGCTGATCGGTGATCGAGGCTTCTGCGTAGCCGCCGGGAGCGGGTGGCTGTGCCATGCCGAGGATTGAAACTGCGGCACCTAACAGAGCCAATGAGATCGCGCGAATCGGAATAGTCCTCATGTTCGGTTTGGTAAGATAATCCAAGTTGATGCGGCGATCGTGCACCGATCAACTGGCTTTGGCAAATTTGAAAGGGCCCCATCATGGCCCGGAGGGACGGTTGGAATCCGGCATGGTCCGGGTCGTGTGAGCGGTGGAATCCCGGCGCGCCTGTCGATCTTCATTTCACGCGGCCCCCGCCGCGCGGGGGAGTGGGGCTCGGGGCGCATGGTTCGAGCTCAGGGGCCACGAGGACGGCGGCCCAGCGGCGTCAGGCTTGGCGGAAAGCGGTTCTCCGCCCTCCCTTGGCGGATCGAATCAGGCTTGCACATCGGACTGACAGGAGGCATGGAAGGCATCAGATGCGCGACTTGATGGTGGACCCGGCTTGGACCGAGGACGATTTGGGGATGCCGTTGCCGGATTCCCCGCACGCCTGTTCGGTCTGTCTGCCGACGTGGGATACCGTGGTCGGGTACGAAGAGGGCAGGGAAAAAGTGACCCGACGCATGCGCAGCGGGTATCCACGGTTTTTCCGCCATCCGACGGTGGAGCGACTTTTTTCAGCAGCCAAGGCGGAGATCGCCTTGGAAGACGATCATGTGATCGTGCTGCCAACTAAAGGCGCGGCGCAACGGGCGCAGCGCTGGGTCGAACGACGGGCTGAAACCGCAGTCCGGGTTGCCAGTTTCCACGGACTTCAGGCCCTCGTGGTCCCCGGCAAGGCAAAGGTCGAGGCGGATCTCTACTGGCGCTTTTCAGGCGAAGTGGTCAGCAGTCGCCAGGCCCAGGATTTTCTCGATGCCCAGCTTCGCAGCGGCACGAAGTCGCATTTGATCGGTCGCCGGATCGCGAAACTTGCCGGGGCGGAAGACGGGGATTCGTTTGTTTTTGCCAGTGGCATGGCCGCCGCCACCGCAGTGCTGCGCGCGCTACCCGGGGTTAGGGAAGGCAAGAAGACGCTTCAGTTGGAGTTTCCTTATGTCGACTGCCTGAAGATCCAGGAAGTCTTCGGGAACGGCGTGGTCTATCTCAACGAGGCGACCGGCGAATCCTTCGACGAAGCGCTTTCCCGCATCCGCCAGGGCGAGTTCGCGGGGGTGTTCACGGAAGTCCCGAGTAATCCTCTGCTTCGCACCGTCGATCTCGCCCGCGTGGCGGCGGCTTGCGCCGATGGCTCCACTCCGCTGATCCTCGATGATTCCGCTGCCGGGCCAGCCAATGTTCACGCGCTGAAGTTCGCCGACGTGGTGACCGGCAGCCTGACGAAATGGTTGTCCGGCATGGGGGATGTGATGGCCGGTGCCGCCACCGTCCGCGCCGATTCCCCGCACGCGAACGCGTTTCGCGAAGTGCTGGCAGAGGAGTCGAAGGAAACCGCGCCTCTCTACATCGGCGATGGCGAGATCCTGCTCTCGAATCTCAAGGGCTATGCGCAGCGGATGAAGCAGGTCAACGCCAGCGGCCTGAAGCTTGCGAAGTGGCTGTCCGAACATCAGGCGGTCGAGACCGTCTGGCATCCATCGCTCGGCAACACCACCCACTACGATGCGGTGAAGGCCAGGGACGGAGGCTACGGTGGCTTGATGTCCTTTGTGTTGAAGTCTCCCAAGCGCACGCCGAAAGTTTACGACACCCTGCGGCTTTCGAAAGGCCCCAGCTTCGGCAACTTCTTCACGCTCGTCTGTCCCTACACACTCCTCGCCCACTACCATGAGCTGGAATGGACCGAGGGCTGCGGCGTCCCGGCAAACCTGCTACGCGTGTCCGTCGGCCTCGAGCCCTTCGAAACGATCCGCGCCGCATTTGAGGAAGCATTGGCAAACGGCTGACAGGCGTTGCCAAGCGTCGACGAGGCTGATATTCCAAAACTTTCAGGGCCTGTAGCTCAGCGGTTAGAGCAGGGGACTCATAATCCTTTGGTCGTGGGTTCGAACCCCACCGGGCCCACTTTTTTATGAATGGCGTGAGGCGGTCACTGACGTGCGGGGCCACCACGGCCTCCAGCAGCTCCAGGACCACCTGGGCCTGGACGGCGGGCAGCGCTGGCGGCGGGCAGGTCCTTTTTGAGGGTGGCGAGCTGATCGCCGAGGCGGGCGGAGATTTCCTTCTGAGTAGCAAACTCGTCCTTGGTCTCGGAACTGTCGGTGCCGAGATTGTAGAGGGCATGCTCGCCGGTGCTCCACTCAATGAGCTTCCAGTCACCGTCGATCAGGGCGATGTCGCCGGTGGCGATGGCGAAGGGCGTGCGCTTGTCGACGCGCCCTTCATGGAGTGCAGGCCAGAGATTCACGCCGTCGAGCTTTGCCTCGGTTTTGGCTCCCACGGCGGCGACGAGGGTCGGGAAAAGGTCCTGAACGGCGAAGGGTTGCAAGCTTGGCTTTCCGGCAGGAATTTGGCCGGGCCAGCGTACCGCACAGGCGGTGTGGATGCCGCCTTCGTAGAGGGTGCCTTTTCCTGCTCGGAAGGATCCGTTGCTGCCGAGCTGGCGGCTCGCGCCGTTGTCGGAGAAAAAGACGACGAGGGTGTCGTTCTGGAGCTTCTGCTGGTCGAGAGTTGTTAGAATGCGTCCGATCGCGGCGTCCATGGCGTCGATGACGGCGGCACCGGTGGCCTGATTTCCGAGGTTCTTGTATTTCGCGATGAGTTCATCGGGTGCGCTTTGTGGAACGTGCGGGGCGTTGAAGGAGACTTGGATGAAGAAGGGCTTCTTCGAATCGCGATTAGAAATCTGGCGGATGGCCTCGTCGGCGATGAGGTTTGTGGAATAGCCTTCCTCGTTGATCGTGGTGCCATCGCGTTGCCAGTCGACGCTGCCGCGCTGGTCGGTGTGCTTGAAGTAGTCGATCTCCGGACCGAGGAAGCCGTAGAAGTGCTCGAAGCCGAAATTCGTGGGAGTGCTGGTGCCTTTTCCGAGATGCCATTTCCCGACAAGCGAAGTGGAATAGCCTGCGTTGCGGAGGGAAGCGGGAAGGGTGGCGAGTCCCTCGGGAAGGGTTTGGCCTGGGCCCATCACATTGGTGACCCCGAAACGACGCGGTATCTGTCCGGAAAGCAGGGCCGCACGGGTGGGGCTGCACACGGGATGCACGTAGAAGCGCTGCAACTCGGAGCCTTCCTTGGTGAGGCGCTCGATCGAAGGCGTGGGGACCTTTCCGCCGTGAAAGCCAACGTCGCCCCAGCCGAGATCGTCGGCGATGAGGATAAGGATGTTCGGCTTTGAAGCGGGGGGCTTCGGGGCGTTGTTGATCGGCGTGGCTTGGGCTGCGGGTGGGCCATTGCCTGGGCGAGCGCCACCGCCTTGTCTTGCGCCGCCACCTGAGGGTGGGCCACCGCCTTGTAGGAGGCCTCCTCCGCCACTGGGACCGGCGGATTGCTGGGTGGCATCGCAGACATCAACATCGCCGAGTGCGGCAGTGCCTAACGGACCATGGAAGCCGCCGACGAGATAAGGCCAGGTGTCGGTGGCGTGGTAGTGGTAGCCGAGGCTGTCATGCTCGTGGCCGTTGATCGAATCGAGGTTCTTCGGCTTGGTGCCGCCGGGCTCGTAGGGACCGCGGATCGGGAAGCCGTCGAGCGCCCAGCCGATGACCTTGCCGGATTTGTCATCGTTCATCACCGCCGGGGCGCGATGGTAGTGATACTCGTGACCGAAGCCGGTGTGGCCGCCATTGGGATCGAGCGGGGCGATATTCTGATAGGCGGTGATCCGGTTGACGGGTTCCGGCGGGAAGAAGCGGATGCCGTTGGAGCTGAGGCCGACTCCGGAGCGTGGGGAAAAGCGGGCCTGTCTGAGCATCAGGGGCTGTGTGAGGGCCTTGGGGTTCTTCGGGAGGAAGATGGTGACGATCTGCTCGATGGGCTGGAGTTCGATGACCGAGTTGGTGACTCCGTCCTTCTGGGCTTGGGCGAAGGTCCAGCCGCCGAGCTCCTGGCGGGCGACCTTGTCGAACTCCGTGCGATCCTTGGTGCGGTGCACGGTGCCGTCTGCATCATACATGTTCCAACCCGCGCGGTTGAGGATCTTCAGGTAGTCGATGTCCACCCGGTAGAGCTTTTTGTCGATCGCGTCCTCCCAGTAGCCGCCCTTGTCGTTGATGGTCTTGGGAGCCCATGGGCCCATGTCATGGTCGGGCGGGATCGAGCGGACGACGATCTTGTAGACCTTCGACTTCGTGCCGTCACTGAGCGTGCCATCGATCTCGGTGATCGGTTTCACCAGCGCCTTCGGATTGAAAAGCGAGATGGGCGAGTGATCGCTGTCGGCCGAGGAGGAACTGCTGGGAGGAGTTGATGGTACGACTGGTGTAGTAGGTGAGGCGGCCGCTGCTGGAGTGGCACCTGGAGGGCCTCCACCGGGAAGGGCCGGCCGATACTCATCGCTCGTCAGTTTCCCGTCGCCGTTCTTGTCGAGAGACTTGAGCGCGGCAGAGGCCTTGGAGAGTTCGTCGGCATCGATCGCACCGTCCTTGTTCAGATCCATGGCGGTGATGATCGGAGACGGCATCATGCCTCCGCGTCCGGGTGCTGCGCCGGGAGTTCCGGAGGGCGCTCCGGGCGACGCGGTTTGACCGCCTTCCATGATGCCGCGGGGAGTGCCACCGGTCGGGGCCCCGCGTTGGCCGGCACCCGGAGGGCCTCCGCCCTTGCCGAAGCTGGAATCGGGCGTGCCGTGCCACATGCGGGGAACGAAGGGGAACTCAGCGATGATGCAATAGTAGTAGGTGCCCTGGGGAAACTCAGGGGTTACGCCGGAGCGGCCATTGCAGGCATCGAGATCGCCGGTGCCTTCCTTGTATTCGAAGTCCTGCGTGAAGCGACCGTCGTAATTTTCACCGGGGCCACCTGGCTGCACGGGACGCGGTCCGGCTTTCAAATGATAGCTGCTGGCCATCTTGCGCAGCGCGCTCTTCGGGTCCTTCGGATCCGAGTAGGCCCAACCGGAATAGATCGGATAACCGTCGGCTGCCCAACCGATCTGGAGCATCCTCTTGCCGTCTCCGCCGAGCTTTTCGACGAGTCCGGTGGGCAGGGCATGATAGTGGTAGGAGCCGTTCGGTTGGACGTGGGCATTGTGTTCATCGAGCCCGAGATTGAGGAAGCCGGTGGCGGCCTCATAGCTCCAGCCGGACCGCTGGTCGTTGTTCCAGGTCTCGGCGGTGCCGGGTTCGAACGGCACGCCATTCAGGGCGACGCCCCACCACCACATGCCATGGCTGACAGGAGCATCAGCGGGGGTGGGCTTGAGAGGAACCCGAAAGGTGTAGGTCTGGGGGCTGGGGACGTTGGGGTTTCCGCGACGAGGAAAGGTGCCGGGCGCATGGTCCGGCCAACCGTTTGACTTGATGATCCTGAAATCGTCTTCGGTGGTGATGCTGACCGAGCTTTCGGTCTTTGCTGCGGACGTTGGGGCGCTGGCTTCAGCCGGAGGAGTGGCGACCTGAGCCAGGAAAAAGGGTGGGGCATCCGACTCGTCGATGGAGTCATGACCGGGATGAGCCATGGCCTCGGCGCTCAGGAATGCGGCGGCACATAAAAATGTGTGGAGCGAATGTCGGAGAGCGGAGGTCATGGTTCTCTGATTGGAATGATTGTGATCAAGGCGCAGCGCCGTCAGGGACGCTGCGCCGAAACCCATGCGGGATTATGGCTGTGCGGGTGGTGACTCCGGGGCCGGGCCGCTTGGTCCGCCCTGTCCTTGTCCTTGGCTGCCCGGTCCACCTGGGCCTCGACCGCCTTGTCCAGGTCCGCCTTGACCCTGACCGCCGGGACGCATCGGGCGGAATTCCTCCTCGGTGAGTTTTCCGTCGGCGTTCTTGTCGAGCTTCTTCAGGGACTCGGCAGCCTGAGCGATTTCAACGGCATCGATCACGCCGTCCTTGTTGGAGTCGAGTGCTTCGATGAGTGGGCTGAAGATGCGCTGACCACCCTGGCCTCCGCCCAGGGCTCCCGGGCCACCGCCCTGACCGCCTGGCCGTCCGCCGCCGCCGGTAGGTGGCTGTGGAGCTTTTGGAGTTTTCTGAGCGAGTGTCAGGACCGGGAATGCGCCGAGAGCCAGCGCGATGAGAATACTTGGCTTTTTCATGATCGTGTTTTGGTTCGGCTGAGATTCACCGTCAAGTCGGTCGGATCCGTAGCACTGGAGGTGAAACCGTGGGTTCGTTAAGGATTTGTTCGAAATGCAGGTCTGGATTGTAAAAGTTGGGTAAAGTTGGCGAATGATCAGGGATCATAGGGCGCAAGCGAAAGGCGGCTGATGCGGTAGAACCGCCTCGATGAACCGAGGGCTGCACCGGCTTCCTTGTAAACGGTTCTGGTGCTGTTGGCATCAGCAGCCTTCGACGCGCTGATGGTTGCCCAGGATTGGAGGTTGTTGGACGCCTCGACCTTGTAAGTGCCGCCTTCAATGCTGCTCCATGTGAGTGTCACATCCCCACTTTCAGGGCTCACGATTGGAGAAGCCATGGTCTCAACAGAGGACGGCCCTGCGCTGAGGAAGGTGGTGACGGACTCGGTGATGTTGCCATTGACCACCCTTCCTCCGATGTTGTTGCCATACCAGTATCGCCCGATGGAGAAAGGGAAGGCCGGGGCACCGGATAAATCGACGGGAATGAAATAGGCATAAGTTCCGGAAGGAAACTCAGGCGTCACGCAGAAGCGGCCGTTCGGCTTGTCGAGATCATAGTCGACTCCCTGTTGGTACTTCGCCCCGGTGCCCACTGTCTTGATCCGATCGCCGAGGAAGTCGAAGTCTTCGGCATACCAGCCGATCGGAAAGCTCGATGAAACGTTGGGGCCATAGGAGCTGGCGGAGAGCGTGTAGTCCGTGGTTCCGACCGTGGAGGTGAAGGTGTGGAAAAATGCAGCCCAGGGGGCAAGGGCGCGTCGCCCGCTGGTGGTGAGATTGGTGGTTCCAAAGGATCCATTCCTTGGAACGTGTCCGGAAACCATTCGCCTGACTCCGCTGCTGGCATTGGTCGCGATGGAATAGCCATAGGGGCCGTAAATCGGATAGCCATCATACGCCCAGCCGAGGATCGGGGAGTGGTGAAGATTGGTGGTGTTCTCTGTGTAGGTGTCGGACACCGCGTTGTAGTTGAGGTTG
>Ga0209499_1002819_pt1 | contig 10922 bp, 16 predicted proteins | sample C_130208_EF_Meta_FD_187306 | JGI IMG/M metagenome (GOLD analysis project Ga0209499, IMG submission 187306) | Freshwater microbial communities from Lake Croche, Canada to study carbon cycling - C_130208_EF_MetaG (SPAdes) (version 2) | ecosystem: Environmental > Aquatic > Freshwater > Lake...
ATTGTTCCATAACGTAGCGAATATCATTGCTGTCGAGCCATTCCTTTGGTTTCTCTTTCCAGGCAGGAGGATAGGCTGGGCGAAGATATTTCGCCAGAGCGTCTTTCCGTTTTTGGGTGAAGGGGAGGGCGGCTAAGAAGGAGCGTTGATGCTTAGGATCAACACCGACGGCTTGGCCAAGTTCTTCTAACGTCGATACATTGAGAATCTTCTTTGCTTTATCGATATCCTCTTTGGGAAAGCAGCCACAGTCAGTGAACTCTACGCGAGGATGACATTGATTAGGTCCCGGATATGGCCATTTGGTTTTTCCTCGACGTGTCCTTCTGACCATTCTATCTATACAGAAGATGTGTATACAATTAGATGCCGTGTCTTAAACAGGTAGCAAGTATAAGCTCTTCTGTTCAAATTCCGACCGTGGTCAATGCCGTCTTTAGCGCGCTTCTTCTAGGGATATTTGCCTATATCCATAGAAATCGTGATCGTGCTATACGATCTTAGGCTGATTGAGGGGTTGCCGACTTTCCGTGAAATCCAGGGAGTACAGGCGATGTCGTCTGCACCACAATCCATTTGGGTAACTTGTATCCTAGTTTTGTGAGTAATATGGGAAGGCTTACATAGAGAGAATCAAAGACCAGGAGCGTTCCTGCAAAGACTGCAATGAGTTTATCGTATCCGTCCATGGTTGGTATATGACTGAACGTAAAAAAGATCATGAGAAACAGTCCGAGGGAGCTTTTGAAGAGAATGTCGCTTGCAATATAGGAGATTTGACTCGGATTTTGCAGTTGAAAGAGAATAAGAATGGTTTGTATAATTAGGAGAAATTTGAGAAAAAAGAAGTAAATATGGTATCGTTTCATTCTGCTGCTACTATAGAAAATGAGTGCACCAGCACCAAGCCCAGCTCCAACACCAAGCCCAGCTCCAACACCAAGCCCAGCTCCAGCACCAGCACCAAGCCCAACCCCAGCACCAAGCCCAACCCCAGCACCAAGCCCAACACCAAGCCCAACCTTCGCAAGCGCAGTGAAAAATATTGGTATTAGCGGTAATTATACAGCCCTAGGTAAACTTGGCATGACATCTGCAAAATCCATCCTTACGAACCCGCTTACGTATGTTATCCTCTCCTCCGTTGCCTTATGTATAACATTTGGATATAGCTTTGTTGCATCAAAGGTCGATTTGAATAGCCTGGATCCCTCCACGCTGAAATATTGGTGGGTAGGAACAGTCGTGACCACCATCGTCTTTCTTCTCCTCTTTTACGTGGTGTTTAATCAACTCTATTTCAATCGTGCCATTATCTTCATGCTCATGACCACCTTTGTCATTCTCCATATTTCCCTATTACTGACGCAAATGAACCTGAGCGTATAAAATTCACCCCATCGTATAGTATGGAGTTACGTATCATAGCTGTAATTGTAGTGAGCATATTCTTCTTCCTTTCGATTCTCATGTCGATCTTTCCTATCATGAACCCAATGTCCGGGCATGATGCTATTATGAAAGCAATGACTCCATATTTCATTGTTTATCCATTTCTTATTCTTATCTTGACGATGGCCGTCTTTTTTCTCTTCAAATCCCTCGATGCTGACACGAGAAAAAAGGCCGTCTTTCTCTATGTAGCAGTTGCATACCTTTTTACCATGCTCACCTTACATATATCATGCTTTAGTATTAAAATTGTGTCTAGTTAGATGAATCCTTCTTTTCAAGCTGCTCTCGTGATCAATATATTTCTCATCCTTGGATTTCTGATCGCAGTTGTTGCATATAGAGAAGATCTGGGAGCAAAGTTTTCTCCGATGCTCGCTGTAGCTGCTGCATTAGGTCTCTGTCTATTGCCGCCTACTATCGCAAGCTATAGTGCTGCAAATGGGCAAGTGTATTCCTTCGAAGATTATTCCTTACAAAACTTTCTTCCCATCTTCATTGGGTTTCTGATTCTCTTTGCTATCTACATCTTTGATCTCATTGGAGGCCTGGATGAATCCAATGAGTTCTTTATTCTCTGCTTAACCTCAGCCTCTTTACTGTCTTCGGTACTTGTCTATACCTTTCTTCTCTTCCGAATCCGTCATAATGGAACTTAGCTTAGATCAGCTTACCAGTCGCCTAGCTTACGAGTATCCCCACAATCTTATGCTGAATCCGGGTCTTTCCACTCCACGCAGTCTTCGGCTGCACACCTTCAGGAACTTCCGCCAATAGATTGATACTCGTCGGGTGATATAAATATGAAATACCGTGCAATTTCACAGCGACTCGAATCCGTGTCCCCGCTGTTAAATAGGTCTCATTTGACCCCGTTTTCCATTCCCCATTCACATATAACGGTGCTCCAGGAGTTCCCGAAAAGGTACTCACAGGGCAATGAAGAATCAAGCGATTGTCTTTATATATGGGAGTATATTTAGACCGTATCTCTTCAATGCTATAGGAAGTCCCGAACCACGCCGCCTGGTGACACAAAATCGACTGCAAAATGGTTTCCTGGAAAGCGGCGAGCTTTGTACAGGCGAGACTCGTCTCTGAGATATCAATGACCAGTTTTCCAGATGATGCGTTGTAATCAATAATCGGAAGCGGGGGAAAAAGAATCGACACGGACGGCATGCGAAAGTGCGATCCAATGTAGGAGAGAGATGAGATTGGGCTAGTCTTTTCTTTCGTTTCGCGTAACCAAGGGGATGCGATGTAAATACTTCCTACTTCTAGTTTCTGTACAGGTAACTGCCACTCCATCCTACCTAGTCGTCAGGAATCCGTTTAGACCTTGGCCGTGCCCTAAAGCAATAGCTCTTACACTCTTTAGCGATGTACAAGACACCTGCCTACAAACCAGACCTAATACCCTACAAGACAACGTCAATGTGTTGGAGGGGTCCACCTGGATCAGGAAAGCGAGCCCTTCTTCAGAAGGAATTACAGACCTGGGCGGCCTCTATGGGTCAACCCTACGTTGTTCGCAACCAGCCCTGGAATGCCCCCCTGCAAAAAGATGTACAATCGTCAACTGCCGAGGTGGAGGAAGAGGAGTCGGATGAAAAGGCTCTTCTTCCCATGGAAGTCTCGTTCTTACACTGGGGCTTTGATATTTCCCGCATGTCTCTTCAAGATAAACAGTATATCAAAAGCATTCTCCTGAAATGGGGACGCGGAAGTCAAGTGCTGAGTAATGGCCACGTCCAGCGTTGCCTCGTCCTGTATCACGCGCATCTTCTCAGCAGCGAATCCATCATCCTTTTACAGGCCTTTCTGGAAGAAAATTCGAAGGATACGGTTATTTGGTTGACGAGTGAACATCCTTTACCGCTTCGTCTGGCTGATTGGTGTCTCGAAATCCCTGTCGCGAGTCCAGGGCACGATATTTCCTTGGAAAAAATCAAGCTCGAGAGTCATGTCAAAGGAGATGCTGGGTCGATCTTGTCAATTCAAGAAGAACTGCAGGAGATTTGTAAGGTGTGGCTCACTACCCCACCGGTTCTGTCTGATGTGAAAAAAATCAGGGCGATTGTCTATGCCCTTTTACACCGAAATATTCGCTGGACGGATGGCTTTCACCATTGGTTACTTGCCATTGACGCGCTGCCTTTATCGAAGGAAAGACGATCTGCTGTTGCTGCGGTCTGTATTAAACAGCCGTTTACAGGAGCAGGTCAGACGGTGCCATCCTATCGTATCCCTATTCTCTGGGAACAGTACCTCTGTTCCTTGCGGAATGCTCTGGCTCCTCCCTATGTCAAAGTCGAGAAGGAGAAAAAACCACGCAAGAAGAAGATATGATCCCCTTGGTTCTCGAAACCATTGTACGTACCTTAGGAATGCAATCGTTTCGATGGGTAGATGATCAACCGACTAATGATGATTTAGATCATATCTTCAAGCAAACCAGTGATCAATTTGACCGGCTGCAGTTGAAAGATAGCATGTTGCGCGATCTTCGGGCAGGAAAAGCCTCACTCGTGACGAAATCGAGCTCGTATGCAAAAGTACTTGCGATCGTGTATCCTAACACGGAGATTCCTTGGGATATGTTTGCACAGATATTTGCGGCGTTTGGTAAACGAACTAACCCCTGGCGTGTCGTCTGGTTCGCTCATCCTACTGTACGTACTCGTCCTGTCGGATCTGAACCTGGTCCTGAGCATGTGAATGGTGGATATACCTATGCCTGTACAAATGATACGATCGTTATTTACAGGGAAGAAGAAGTCTGCCGTGTTCTGGTGCATGAACTTCTCCACGCGGCCTGTACAGATCACGATGAGTTGTCAGAGATTGATAATGAAGCCTTGACTGAAACGTGGGCAGAACTCTTTCTCGTCGGCATTCAAGCCAAGGGAAGTCTGCAGAAAGCAGACGCCTTATGGAAGGCACAGGCGCAGTGGATAGCTGATCAAGAGGATGTGCTTCGACGAGAGAATAAGGTCAATGATCGGCAGTCATATGCCTGGAGATATACCGTAGCACGCCGAGCTGTCTTACATGGATTTGGTATTACCTTACCACATCCATCTGCCTCGCCCTCCGTGGGAACCTCGATGCGCTTTACACATGCTGGCATTTAGCCTTCCAGGGATTTAGCCTTCCAGGGATTTAATCCTCCAGGGATTTAATCCTCCAAGGATTTAATCTTCCAGATCAAAAAAGAAGAGCTGAATGAGGCGGCTATCGTCATTCGTCTTACCGAAATACGTATCTGCCGCGTGAATTAACTTGGCGTCAAAGAGCACGAGACGATTATAGACATTTCCAACCACATCCAATTGTTCAAACCGGGTTGAATCGTAGAACCCGCCTTGAAACACGGATGCATGATTCGACTCATCGGGCTTACGCACACCACTCTTTGACCGATAAAACTTTGTGCCTGCAGCGCCAGGAGCATTAGGGGTCAGAAAGAGTACTCCCGCGTATTGCTGAAAATCATTATGATACACGGCCTGTTCCCCTGCACTATTTATCTGAAAACATCCATTCGTCCCATATGTTTCCCACGCACGAATCTTCGTTCCCAAGAGCGTCTCGAAGCGCTCCTTGAGACCTGGAAAGCGATAGACCTCGTCGCTGCGAATACCCTTATGGTTATTGGGATGGGCGACTAAATTCTGTTGCAGAGCAAACCTGCGGACGGCATCAGGATCAGTGTAGAAGTTATCCATGACAAGGAACGATGGAAGTCCTGTCGTAATCTGAGGAGTAATCATCGCCTCATAGCGGAAAAAGGTCAGCCAGGTTCCATTAAACAAGAGTTGGAGCTCATAAGAACCTTTCTTCTGAAATGACCAGCCAAAGGCGTGGACGGGGCGCTTATAAAATACCGAGACATCATCACGTTCGAAAAGATTCAACATCTCAATTGAATCAGCATACTGGACGCGAACAAAGAAATCAGTCGCACCAGAATGAAAACACCATCCTCTAACAGGATTCGTGGATTCAATATAGCCTCTGATATCTGGATGGAGAGTTTCGTGCATTACCTATGACTAGGTGGAAGCTTTAAACCGTTCTACGTCCTCGTCGCCAAAAACATGTCATCTGTCCCTCCTTGAACCTGTATAATCGTATATCCAAGGGATTCAATAAACTGAAATAAACTTGCCCGCAGTTCTTTTGCAGGAACGTCAGTATACCGTTCTGGCCAAGATTCAAATAATATTGGAGGATACTTATTCCGTTGAAGTGTCTCAACTGCCCCGCGTAAGACATATTCTTCATGTCCTTCCACATCGATCTTAATAAATCCAATATTGGTTAAGTTAAATGAATCTAATTGAACCATGGGAACATCTATGCTAGGAGTATTTGCATCCTTCTCAAATTCAGATATACCATTTCCTCCACCGTCGTGTGGATCGCGAATGAAATACTTTGTCGTGCCCTTCTTATTACTTAGAGCTGTATTATAGGTGGTGACCTTATAACTGAGGTCGTTGAGGAGGATATTTGCACATAAAAAATTATAGCTTTTGGGGGAACATTCGAAGCTATGCACTCGGTTGGCTACCTTTGCTAGCTTGACGGTATATAATCCAATATGGGCTCCAATATCAATAACATCTTTACCTTCGCGAGCAAAGTTCTCAACTGCCCAGCCGATATAGGCACGCTCGTAAATACCTGTTCGGAAATAATCCTTTGCAACCCTTGCCTCTGGAACAAAATAGGTTTCGTCAGACCTGAGTTTGGTATACAGGGGATCTTGAGAATCGTAGGATTCTGCTTTGATATGATACATCTTCGTATAGATACGAACGATTCTTTAGATGTGATACGTTGATACGGTCTAGAAGACTTAATCAACCTATTTCTCAATGGTGTGCATTAATACCGGCGACGAGTACGCATGCGACGAGTACGCATACGACGAGTACGCATACGACGAGTACGCATACGACGAGTACGCATACGACGAGTACGTCTACGTCTGCGTCTACCGCCCATATGATTATTCGAGGGTCTAACTTCAACTAATTTCAATTTATTGTTCATATCATAACAGGTAAACTCGTGTACGATATTATTTATTGTTACATTTGCTACTAAAAAAGATTCTCCTACGACTATCATTGTACATATAGACCCTTTTGGAATCGTCGGTTGCGTGCCTGTTCCAGTTAGATATGATTTTTTACTAGCGTCTAGGAGACGTTAGCAAAAAAATATAAGGAAATCTAATTATTTAGGGATTTAGGGGTTTTATGCGGACACAGGTGCCTTCTTCAGGTAGTGAGGGTTCAGGTACTTCTGCAGGTTGAAGTAGGTCAGCTTCTCATCAGCCTTCACGTTCAGCAGGGAACTCAGCTTGGCATCAGGGTTGATGTCGTGCTTGTTCTTCAGGTTCTTCTCCTTCACGTATGTGGTCACGAACTTGGTGACGTTGGAGCGGCTCTCCTGGCTGCCAGTGGGGCGACCCAGGAAGGCGCAGAGCTGGGGGGAGATGTCCGTGGGGATCTGGAAGATGGACACACGGGCAGGCTTGGCCTCCTCGCCCTCCACAGGTGCCTTGCGCTTCCTGCGCTTGTCGGCCATCTTCTGCAGCTTGGTGGACTTCTTCTCCAGACGCTTGGACTCAGTCACCAGCTCAGACACCATCTCGCGCAGAGCCAGCAGGCGAGTGGTCACGGCCTTCACCTCAGCATCAAGGCGAACCTCCTCGACCACCTCCTCAGGGGCGGCAGTCACGGGGGCAGTCACGGGGGCAGCCACAGGGGCAGCCACAGGAGCAGCAGCCACAGCCTTCTTGGCCTTCACAGGGGCAGGGGTCTCCACCACAGGAGCGGCCACAACCACGGGCTCATCGGTCTTCTTGCTTACCTTCTTAGAGGTCTTGGCGGCGGTAGAGGAGCTCATTATATTACTGGAGGAGGTAGAAGAAGAGGACATTTTACGCACTGGACTTTTCGTAAGCTCGTGACGTCAAATCAATTTTTTGCTCCTCGAAAATGCCGGGATCAATCGATTTTTCTACTGCGTTTATTTTATTTTGAACCAGCTCAGCCAATGATGCGGATTATCGAACCCCTATTCTTTCTCAATTTCCCCTCGCCTCAATCCCCCGGTCGCAATCTTCTTTCGGCAGAGCAGAAGGTATGCAAGAGGCAAAGTGTATACATATCAAATCAAAGAAAGATCCAACATCGCGCTGTGATCGGAATAGTACAAAAGGAGATTTTTGTTCTGTACATCACCGATGCAAGAAAAAAACCCTCTGGCAGAAGCCTCTTGCGGTGCTGACTCGCACACAACGATTCGCCGGTAAAAAGGTACTCTCCTTTCTTCGTCGTGTAACGGCGCTCCCCTTGCTCAGACGCCATGGACTTGCCTATTTCAACCCGACCTTGGCTAGTAATGAGACGGACATCTACACGCTAGATCCTGTAACGAGTATTCCAGCAACATATCGATTTAGTTATACCGATGGGCAGCGCACGTGGATCTTCGACAGTCGGTTCTTAATGGGACTCATGCAATACGAACAGCAAGTCACCAATCCTTTTACCCAGGAAGAAATTCCCGCTCCCGTCTTGACCCGCTTACAAACCCTGTCTGAATTTCTACAGAAACATTCCCTTCCTCTGCTCTACGTCAGCCAAACCTTGACCTCTGAACAACGCTGGAATCAAAAAGTACTCGATGTTTTTTTGCGCATTCGTATTCATGGATACGGAGTCAACGTCGCCTGGTTCGAAGGGATGACCGTGGAAACGCATCGCCAATTTTATTGCCATTTGTATAGACTCTGGATAATAGAACTTCAATTGACTGAGCAGGATAAAGAGCGCATTGTCCCTGGGCACAAACGGCACTTCCTTTTACACCCCAATCGGATCTCGTATGAATGCCATACCTTGAAATGGTGGATGAAATATACCCTGGGTCTTATGCATACTCTGTTAACAGCCAGTCCAGAAAAGGGAAATCAGGGATGTGGAGCTTTATACATTTTGACTGCATTTGCTCGTACCTTACCTGAGGTTGCTCAAGTATACCCTTGGTTATAAAAAATTGAAGGCGTGCCGGCTCCCCTTCTCGAGTCCACCATGTACGAAATTCTCTGTTTTGAACTGAACCAGCTCGTTGCAGTGCAGTATGGCGATGGAGATCCCACGACATCGTATGTCGAGTTGTGTCGTAGATATATTCCTCCACAGAAGGTGTTCAAGAGCGAGACTCTTCTTCGGTTCGGTAATGGCTATTGTCTCTATAGCCACGGATCTACGATGGTTCAATTGATTACGGATATACGAGGTAATCTTCAAGAAAGCATTTATAAGGGAGTGAATGGACTGTACTCTTCCTGTCGCCAGTGTGCTACGGTCATCCCTAGCGACAGAATGAATTGTTATATATGTACAACTTCGGAATAATCTAGAGAGCATTATACACAGGACCACGTAATCCCTGTAATTTGCTAGGGAGATTATACTTTGTTCGTAAAGCGGCCTGTCTTCCCTGGTCTGCGATGAGTTCGGTGGGATTGCGAAAGATCTGCCCTGTATCTTTGGGGCATTTCAGTGTGCTGGGGGCATTTTTCACGGTGCTCAAGATGGGGATACAAGGAAGCACCGTGGTACGGCGCTCAACATTCTGACAAACGGTGGCTTGTTGAGCATAACCGATGATATTCTGACGAACGTCAGCATTGTGTAATCCATTCGATACTCGCACGCATGAATTAGGGTCGGATGTCTGTGTCGTAAGAGGTACTCCAACAAATCCATTGCCTGTGAAGCCTGTGTAAGAGGAGATGAAGGACGTTGTGGTAAATGTAGTGGCAAGAGCCTGGTTCTTTAAGGTGACTTGTGATGCATCTTGCGCGGCCTGTCTGCCGATGAGTTGGCTAAGAGATTTTTGCTTATTTCTCATATATTCCCCGTAGTTCATTCTGATGACAGGCAGGAAAATGTTAAGAGGCACAACCTCTGAGAGGCACAACCTCTGAGAGGCACAACCTCTGAGAGGCACAACCTCTGAGAGGGACAACCTCTGACTTCAAAAAAAAAAGTAGCAGGCTCATGTGAGGCGTCTTCGCTGATAGAGCATGTGACATGCGGCAAAAAAAGTGGGCAAAAAAAGTTGACGCGGCGCCCGCCTCTCCTAGGAAGTCCTTACCGTTATCATGTCTTCTCCTATCGTTCAGCCAAAGAATTTCAAGCTCGCAAAGATGACCGTGACTGCCCCTCGCCCCATTCCTGGGACTGTGGGTGCCAAGAGCGCTTATGTAAACTATGATGGTGAGAAGAACAAGCTCACCTTCCAGACTCCCAGTCTTCCCTCTCCTTTTGGCTTCAACTGCTTTGACAACAAGCAGGGCGGGGCACTCAAGTATTCCATCGATCTGGCCATCACTGGCTACGACGAGGAGGGCACAAAGGGCAATGAGTTTTACAGGGCGCTGTCCGACATCGATGAGTATATGATTGACACTGCAACAAAGAACTGTAAGCTCTGGTTCAAGAAGGAGTTCTCCAGGGAGGTCGTGGCAAACAACTACACTCGCTGTGCAAAGTTCAGTCGTGACAAGGAGGGCAACCAGTCTAACTATCCTCCTAACATCAAGCTGAACCTGCGCAAGAAGAAGGACAGTGACGAGTTTGAGACTGTGGTGTTCGACGCCAAGTCCCGCACAGATCCTCATGCAGCTCCTATCACCAACGTGCCCTACAAGGATCTTCTGCAGAGGAAGTCTGAGTTCACCTGCCTGATCGAGTGCACCAGTGTGTGGTTCGCAGGTGACAAGTTCGGTCTGAGCTGGCGTGCTGTGCACATGAGGATTGACAAGGTCGCAGGTGGCATCTCTGGCTACAGCTTCGTGGATGAGGAGGTTGAGGCTGAGGCTGAGGAGGAGGCTCCTGTGCCCACCCAGTCTGCCTTCGTTGAGGATGATGCTGAGGAGGACGAGGAGGTAGCTCCTGCTCCCGTTCCTCAGAAGAGCGTGTCCACAGTGAAGAAGGTTCTGAAGAAGGTCGCTAAGGCTTAAACACTGAGACCTACTAGACATAGGGAGCAGGAAGCCTCGGAAATTAAATATTTATACCACACCACACATAAACGAGGATGGCCGAGCGGTTAAGGCGGCAGGCTTAAGATCTGCTGGAGCAATCCGGGTGGGTTCAATTCCCACTCCTCGTAACGGCTTAGTAGCTCATCAGTAGAGCGTTTCCTTTACACGGAAAAGGTAGGGAGGGCGGCACTCCCCTGAGTCACCAGGTCTAGTAGCTCAGTTGGTAGAGCGTGGTGCTTATACACTTGTGTATACTTAAGTCACGCCAAAGTCGCGGGTTCAATCCCCGCCTAGACCACACACCGATATAGTCTAACAGTTAGGATAGCGCCCTTTCAAGGCGTTGACCCGGGGGCAGCACCCGGTATCGGTATATGGGACAATTGTCAAG
>Ga0209499_1002820_pt1 | contig 10921 bp, 10 predicted proteins | sample C_130208_EF_Meta_FD_187306 | JGI IMG/M metagenome (GOLD analysis project Ga0209499, IMG submission 187306) | Freshwater microbial communities from Lake Croche, Canada to study carbon cycling - C_130208_EF_MetaG (SPAdes) (version 2) | ecosystem: Environmental > Aquatic > Freshwater > Lake...
CACGGGTGTACGACTCGCATTGATAATGTCTAGATCAACCTCGTCGCCACTCGCGGCACCTCCCATCCCCAAGATGCCATTTTCACTTTGCAGCAAAATCTCACGATCCGTGGGTAAAAAATCTGCGACCAGCGTTGGCATGCCGATGCCCAGATTCACCACTGCGCCATCCGGAAAATCATGTGCAACTAAATACGCGATTTCATTGCGTGACAGTGGCGTGTGTGCAGAGTGTTGCCCGTCAGAATTAGAAACGTGTTTGCTATCCGTACCACTCATCGCTCGCCTCCAGTCGCCACAACGGCTTGAACAAAAATGCCCGGTGTCATAACCTGTTCTGGAGGTAAATCCCCCAAGGCGACTACGCGGTTGACCTGAGCGATCGAGTATCTGGCTGCCATACACATGACGGGTCCAAAATTACGTGCAGCCCATCGGTAGGTTAGATTTCCCCAGCGATCACCGAGGTGTGCCCGCACCAAAGCGATGTCACCGTGTAGCGGCAGCTCGAGAATGTAGCCTTTGCCGTCAATCACGCGCTGCTCTTTACCCTCGGCCACCAAGGTGCCATAGCCGGTTGGGGTAAAAAATGGCCCCAAGCCCGCGCCCGCTGCACGCAAACGTTCTGCGAGCGTTCCTTGAGGCATACACTCGAGCTCGACTTCCCCAGCCCGATAGGCGGCTAAGAAGGTTTCAGAATTAACCGGTCGTGGATGCGAGCAGACGATTTTGCGAACTCGCCTGGCCTTGATTAGAGCGGCAATGCCAACCTCGTGCGTGCCGGCGTTATTGCTGATAATGGTCAGGTCGCGCAGGCCTTTATCGAGCACTGCGTGTAACAGCTCGAAGGGGATGCCAGCCTCGCCAAAACCACTCACCATGATTGAGGCGCCGTCTTGGAGGGGCGCGATCGCGTCTTCAAGCGAGTGCTTGATTTTGTCAATCATTTTTTCTTTTACTCCAGGGATAGCTTGGCGGCCTCAACGATTTGTCTCCAGCTTGCTTGTTCTTTGTCCATAAAAGCGCCAAATTCGGCGGGAGTGTTACCGCCAGGGACACCGCCCATCTCGGCAAAGCGTTGCTGAATTTCAGGCATCTCAAGCACTTTTTTAGTCGCTTGCTGGAGTTTGTTGACGATCTCCGCAGGGGTTCCGGCGGGAGCCACGAAACCGAACCAAGCTGTCACGACCATGTCTTTGATGCCGGCCTCAGTCATCGTCGGGACGTCGGGCAGCTGGGGTGAGCGTTCACCGCCAGTGATGGCCAACGCGCGAAACTGCCCAGACCGAATAAAGGGAATTGAGCTGGGCAGGTTATCAATAATAAAAGTGACTTGTCCGCCAAGCAGTGCGGCAACGGCAGGCCCCATCCCCTTATAAGGTACGTGCGTGAGCGTTAAGCCCGTGCGCTGTGAAAACATCTCGGAGGATAGGTGAGGAGATTGCCCAGTGCCTGGAGAGCCAAAGGAGTAGTTTCCCTTTGGGTCATTCTTGATTGAGTCGACAAGTTCTTTAACGGTTTTGTAGGGTGACTTACTATTGACGACTAAGATATTGGGTACCGAAATCACCAAGGTAATCGGTGCAAAGTCGGTCGACTTGTACGGCAAATTTTTGTACAGGCTGTAATTGATCGCATTTGGTCCGATATTCGCAAAATCAATGGTGTAGCCATCTGGGGCCGAGCGCAACAGCGCCTGCGTTCCGATAATACCGGCGGCACCTGCACGATTTTCAACGACTACAGTTGTGCCCAACGCTGCACCAAGCTTTTCGCTGAGTAGCCGGGCGGTGATGTCAGTGGTCCCACCTGGCGCGGCAGGTACGATCAAGGTGATTGGCTTTTCGGGCCAGGCTGCCGTTGCAGGGGTGCTGAGCCCCAATGCTGCAAGCGAGAGTGTGCAGGCTTGAATTAGGGTTTTCATGAGTGTCTCCTGAGACATTGTGTGGATAGCGTTGACGCGATTGTAGGGGGATTTGGGCTTCTAGAACGCAGTCTTCCAAAATCCGAGATTCTCGATCTGAATTGCGGCGTTAAGATGGCACATCGAGGAGAAAACCTATGGATCTGACCTGGACCACCGAAGAACGCGCCTTTCGTCAAGAGGTGCAAGATTTTGTTCACACCAAATTACCCGCTGCGCTGCGCGCGAAAGCGTTTGCACACCACCGCGTCACGCGCGAGGAATTTGTGTTTTGGCACAACACGTTGACTGATCACGGCTGGGGTGCGCCGAACTGGCCCAAAGAATATGGTGGTACCGGCTGGAACCCCGTTCAGCGGTTGATCTTTGAGATTGAGTCGTTTAAGGCAGGGGCGCCACGCTTGATTCCGTTTGGGCTCAGCATGATTGGCCCCGTGCTGATGAAATACGGCACGCAAGCTCAAAAAGATCATTACCTGCCACGCATGTTGCGCTTAGAAGACTGGTGGTGCCAGGGGTATTCAGAGCCAGGCTCTGGCTCTGATCTGGCCTCGTTAAAAACCCGCGCAGAGCGGGTGGGTGATCGCTATATCATTAACGGCCAAAAAACTTGGACGACCATGGCGCATCACGCCGACTGGATCTTCTGTTTGACGCGCACCGACACGGGCGCCAAAGCGCAGCGCGGCATTTCGATGATTCTGATTGATATGAAGCAGCCGGGCGTCACCGTTCGGCCAATTAGAACTCTGGATGGCGGTGCCGAGGTGAATGAAGTTTGGCTGGAAAATGTCGAAGCGCCGCTTGAAAATCTGGTGGGTGAAGAAAATCACGGCTGGACCTACGCAAAATATTTACTCGGGCACGAGCGGGGCGGCATTGCTGGAATTGGTCACTGCCATCGCGAGCTCGCGATTTTGAAGTCTTTGGCCGAACGCACAATGGCCAGCGGCGAAGCTTTAAGCTTGAGCACCCGTGTACGTGACAGCATCAATCGGGCTGAAGGTCAGTTACTCGCCCTTGAGTTGATGGTTTTGCGTGTTGCTGCGGGTGAAACGGATCCCGGGCCAAAGGCGTCGATCTTAAAAATTCGCGGTTCTGAGCTGCAAATGGAGCTTGCACGTTTGCAAATGCAAGTAGCGGGGGCTGACGCCTGGCCCTACGACCCTGAATGGATGTTTGCGCAGGCAGAGGATCATGGGCCAAGCCCCGAGTATTCGCCGGCCGCGGCAGCCGCTTACTTTGATATGCGCAAGACGGCCATTTATGGCGGTACCAACGAAGTGCAAAAAGGCATCATCGCCAAACAAATCATCGGGGTATAAAAACATTATGGATTTTACATACTCACAAGAACAGCGCATGTTGACCGATAGCTTACGCAGGCTGGTTGAAGACAATTGGTCACGACCCAAACGTCGCGAACGCCAAAACGCTGGCGTGTTAAACCGCAACGCCTGGGCGAGTTTGGTTGAGTTGGGCGTGGGTGGTCTGATGGTGCCTGAAGAGTTTGGCGGGTTTGCTGAAACAGCAGCCACCATGCTTGCGGTGCATCAGGAGCTTGGACGTGGTCTGGTGAGTGAGCCCGCGATTTCAAGCGCCGTGATTGCGGTGACGCTTTTGGCTAATAGCGACAATCAGGTGCTGAAGCAGCGTTGGCTGACCGCACATGCTGAGGGTGACGCGGTGTTGGCGGTGGCATGGCAAGAGCAAGGTGAGCGTGACTCGCAGCGTCCCTTGTGCACACGCGCTACAGCGTCTAAAGATGGTTATACGCTTGAGGGCCGCAAGATTTTGGTCTGGCATGGTGCTGGCTCGCAGGCTGTGATTGTGTCAGCGTTGCTTGAGGGCGCTGTTGCGATGTTTTTGGTGCCCGCAGATACTCAGGGTGTTTCGATTCAAGATTACCCAACCTTTGACGGTTCACGTGCGGCTACCATCGAATTTAAGCAAGTCAGTTTGTCGGCTGAGCACCTGATCGCAAGTGGTTTGCCTGCTGAGCAGTTACTCGCCCTGGCGCTCGATTACGGTATCACCGCTTTGTGCGCGCATGCCTGCGGTGCCATGGCCTATCTGACCGATAGCACGATTCAATACTTAAAAACACGGCAGCAATTCGGTCAGCCTTTGGCCGCGTTTCAAGTGCTGCAGCATCGCTTAGGCGACATGCTGATTCAATCTGAAATGGGTTTGTCGATGACCTATGTGGCAGCGATTGCACTTGGCGAACAAGATGCCTCGAAACGCAGCCGTTTGATCTCGATGAGTAAAGTCGAAGTCGCAGCCGCTGCGCGCTTGGTGGGCGAGATTGCCGTCCAACTGCATGGTGGGATGGGGATGACTGACGAGCTTGAGGTTGGTGATTATTTCAAGCGACTCACTTACACGGATATGTTGCTGGGCGATACAAACTTTCACTTGCAACGTATGCAAGAACTTGAGGTCGCGTAGGCTGAAGTGAAAGGTACAGCGCGTAGAGATGAGCGGCTGAAAGACTGACATGCCTGGCGTGCTGAATGTTTGAAAGATTCAAGGTTGTTTAAAGGATGGTAGATGTCAACGAGTGATTTGAGTGCGTGGTTGGGTAAATCACAAACGGTAGTAGATCGTATGGACCCTGGCCATTCGGCTTGTATCGCAGTGACGCTCGGGCAGCCAATCCCAGCGCCCGGAGCCGTGTTGCCTCCGTTGTGGCACTGGGCGTTTTTTTTAGAGACCGTACCCATCGCGCTGACTGGTACCGACGGGCACCCTGCACGCGGTAGCTTTTTGCCACCTGCTGATAATCGCAATCGCATGTGGGCCGGCGGTCGAGTGGATTTTGATGGTGGTTTAGTGATTGGTACTGAGGCACACAAAACCTCGACGGTCACCGCGATTACAGAAAAAGTCGGTCGCACAGGTTCGTTATTATTCGTAACCGTCAAGCATGACATTGTGCAAAACGGCAAGCTTGTCGTGAGCGAAGAACAAGATATTGTCTATCGCGAGCCTAGCGCACCGAAGCTTCAAGGCACCGAGCCTGCACCTGTATCGCAATGGAAGCAACCTGTTGATCCCAGCGCTGTTTTGCTGTTCAGATATTCGGCAGTGACGTTTAACAGTCACCGAATTCATTACGACTACCCTTACGTCACCGAAAAAGAAGGCTATCCAGGGTTAGTGATTCATGGCCCGTTGATCGCAACGTTAATGTGTCAGGCGTTTGCACAGACTCACCCGCGGGCAGCGCTCAAGCATTTGTCGTACCGAGGCTTGAGACCTTTGATCGCGCCGACTGCTTTCGAGGTTGCTGGCACCGTCACCGCGCCAGGCGAGGCCAAACTTTGGGCCGAGCAAGACGGCACACTCGCACACCAAGCTGAACTGAGGTTTGAAGCATGAGCAGCACTTCCTTAAATTCAACGGCTTCAACTGGCGTAAAAAAAGGCCCACTTCCGCTCGAAGGCATCACTGTCGTGAGTCTTGAACACGCGATTGCAGCCCCATTCTGTACTCGTCAGCTTGCAGATATGGGGGCGCGCGTGATTAAGATCGAGCGTCCGGGTGTAGGTGACTTTGCTCGTAAGTACGACGAGCGCACGCGCGGGATGGCGTCGCATTTTGTTTGGACGAACCGATCGAAAGAAAGCCTCACGCTTGATTTGAAACACGCCGACGCAGGCCCGATTCTTGAACAGTTATTGGCGCAGGCCGATGTGCTAGTTCAAAATTTGGCGCCTGGTGCGGCCGCTCGAATGGGGTTGTCGTTTGACGCGCTGCACTCAAAGTTTCCTAAATTGATTGTGTGCGACATTTCCGGCTATGGCGAAGGCGGGCCCTACGAAACCAAAAAGGCCTACGACTTGCTGATTCAAAGTGAAAGCGGCTTTGTGTCGGTGACAGGTTCGGCCGACGAGCCCTCAAAGGCGGGCTGTTCGATTGCAGATATCTCTGCTGGATCGTATGCGTATTCAAGTATTCTGAATGCACTGCTGCTAAGGCATAAAACGGGGCTTGGTAGCCATCTTGATGTGTCGATGCTTGAGAGCATGGTCGAGTGGATGAGTTTTCCGATGTACTACGCCTTTGAAGGCGCTGCCCCACCGCCGCGCTCGGGCGCGTCGCATGCCACCATTTATCCGTATGGTCCGTTTCCGGTTGGTGACGGCAACACGATTATGTTGGGCCTGCAAAATGAGCGTGAGTGGGTGATTTTTTGCGAAAAAGTTCTTGAGCAAAAATCTTTGGCGATCGATCCAGAGTTTGACAACAATACAAAACGCACCGCCAGTCGTGTGCGTTTGCGTGCAGTCATTGTCGAACTGTTTTCTAATATGACGATTGCCCAAGTCGAGCAAAAACTTGAAGATGCGCAGATCGCAAACGCACGCGTCAATGAGATGAAAGATGTCTGGGCCCACCCGCAGCTCAAGGCGCGTCATCGCTGGACCGAGGTACAGAGCCCTGTTGGTTTGTTGCCCGCGCTGTTGCCGCCTGCCACCAACAATCAGTTCGATGCGCGTATGGATCCAATCCCGAGTATCGGTGAACACACCAAGGCGATCTTGAAAGAGCTAGGGGTTGACGAGGCCGCGGTGGCTAGACTGGTCGCCGACAAAGCGATATAGCGTAAGTAACTTCACAAGGAACACTCATGAAAGCAAATAACGTTCTTGAAACCATTGGCAACACCCCACACATTCGGATGAATCGTTTGTTTGGTCAAACGCATGAGGTGTGGATTAAGTCAGAGCGAACCAATCCCGGTGGGTCGATCAAAGATCGTATTGCGCTGGCGATGGTTGAGGCCGCCGAAAAATCTGGTGCGCTTAAACCGGGTGGCATCATTATTGAGCCCACCTCAGGTAACACCGGCGTGGGTTTGGCGATGGTTGCGGCCGTCAAAGGCTACAAATTGATCCTGGTGATGCCAGACAGCATGTCGATCGAGCGTCGCCGTTTAATGTTGGCTTACGGTGCCAGTTTTGAACTCACTCCCCGCGAAAAAGGCATGAAAGGTTCAATCGCTCGGGCCGAAGAACTTGCCGCACAAACCCCGGGTGCTTGGATCCCGCAGCAGTTCGAAAATCCTGCAAACATTGACGTACACGTACGCACCACCGCGCTCGAAATTTTGGCAGACTTTCCAGACGGGTTGGATGCCATCATCACTGGCGTGGGCACGGGTGGGCACTTGACCGGTGTTGCACAGGTGCTTAAAGCCAAGTGGCCTAAGCTTAAAGTGTTTGCGGTTGAGCCGACTGCCTCTCCGGTGATTTCGGGTGGTGCGCCGGCGCCTCACCCCATACAAGGCATTGGCGCTGGTTTTATCCCCAAAAATTTGCACACAGACTTACTAGATGGCGTGATTCAAGTTGAAGCCGAGGCCGCGCGCGAGTACGGACGCCGTAGCGCGACCGAAGAAGGGTTGTTGGTGGGCATTTCGTCTGGCGCAACCTTGGCTGCAATTGCACAAAAACTGCCAGAGCTTGCTGCAGGCTCGAAGGTGCTCGGCTTTAATTACGATACCGGCGAGCGCTATTTGTCGATTGAAGGTTACTTGCCGGCGTAGTCGTTTAGCCGGGTTATCGCAGTGGTCTGTCTAGCAAGTAGGCAGATCGCTTCGGTTTTTTTTACGGATCAGTGGCCCTATCGTTAGATTGATTCGTACCCAAACTAGATCCGTAGGTTGATCAAACAAACAATTATTCGATCAACTAAACAAGCAATCAACTAATCGATCAATCAATCAAGCAATCGGTTCAATTTTTGATCTTGGCAAGCTGCCAGCAAGTTTGTAAAACTACCTTGCGCAAGTTGCAAGTTTGGTGCCAAGTCTTGCAACGGGCGCAACACAAAGGCCCGTTGGTGCATGCGTGGGTGAGGTACAGTTAAGCGTGGCGTGTTGATAGTGCGCTTGCCATAAAGCAGCAGATCAAGATCAAGTGTGCGCGGAGCATTACGGTAGGGTCGCTCGCGTCCGTGCGCTTGCTCAATGGCTTGAAGTAGGTCGAGCAGTGGCAACGGGTCAAGCGTTGTGTCTATCGCAGTAACTGTGTTGATAAAAACGGGTCCCTGTGCATCAACCGGGTCACTGCTGTACATAGGCGCTTGTTTTAGCGCCAAGATGCCACTCGACTGACGTAGCGTGTTCATTGCGGCGGCGATTGTTTGCCGCGCATCGCCCAAATTCGCCCCAAGCCCAATGTATGCGACAGTGCTCATGGGCGCTGGCAAAGTTTATTCAACAAACGGCGCATCTTGTTGCCCCGTGACAACTCTGGGGCTGCGCCGACGTCGACGGGCGCGTGGTGCGCCAGCCGCGCTTTCGCGCGGTAGGTTGTTTAATTCTTCGATCATGTCGGCTTTGCCTGAGTCATCCGCATTCGCCAAATCCATCCACCATTGCGCGAGCACGCTGTCAAAGTCCCCAGCGGCAGCGCGCAATTGCAGAAAATCAACCGCTGCACGAAACCGCGGTTGCTCGATCATGCGCCAGATTGATTTGGGTAGACGACGATCAAAGCGAGGTTGCATAAACCAGATCTCGCGCATGTCTGCGCTAAACCGTTTTTGAATCGCCAGTTTTTCGGTTTGTTCATCTAGCACAGAGTCTGCGGCTTGCATCAGGGCCGGGATGCCTGTCTCGCCCTGTTTAAGCAGTTGTTGCCAGCGCAATTCGACTTGATGCCAGAGCAACGCTGCGAATAAAAAGCTTGGGCTGACGGTTTTTCCGGCACGAACACGATGATCGGTGCGGTCTAGGGCCAGTTCGATAAACGCGGCTCCGCTTGGTTGCTCGAGTACAACATCCAGCAAAGGCAGCATGCCTTGATGCAAACCATCTTGACGTAGTCGTTGTAAGCAATCCATTGCGTGCCCACAGGTGAGCAATTTCAGCATTTCATCAAACAGGCGCGAAGCAGGCACATTTTCAATCAGACCCGCCATCGATTGCAAGGGTTCTTCAGAGGCCGGATCAATTGTGCCGCTGAGTTTGACGGCAAAGCGAACAGCTCGAAGCATGCGCACAGGATCTTCGCGATAGCGTGTGCGTGGGTCACCGATCATGCGAACGACGCGATGTTTCAGATCTTCAACGCCTTGATGGTAGTCAATGACGTCTTCGGTTGTTGGGTCGTAATACAGTGCATTAATCGTGAAATCACGACGCGCAGCATCTTGTGCATGGGTACCAAATTCGTTATCACGCAAGATACGACCATTTTCGTCTGTCGCTTGAGATTCAGAAGCCGGAGCGCGAAAGGTCGAGGTCTCAATGATCTCTTGACCAAATACGACGTGCACCAGTTGGAAGCGTCGTCCGATGATACGCGCGCGCCTGAACAACGGACGCACCTGCTCGGGTGTCGCGTTGGTGGCAACGTCAAAGTCTTTGGGCTCTAAGCCTACGATGAGATCGCGTACGGCACCGCCCACAATGTAGGCTTGGTAACCCTCATGCTGCAAAACTTCGCAGACTTTGATGGCATGCCGCGAAACATTGCGACGGTCGATGCCATGTTTATCGCGGCCGATGCGCTGCAGACCGCTTGCGCGTTGACCTAAGAGTTTGCTAACAAAGCGTTTGAGGGTATCTGTAATCATCAGGATTTATGATCGGCCAGCGAGGTAAAGATATTCAAGACTGGCCAATTGCGTTCTTGAGCAACTTTGAGCAGACTCGGGCTTGGGTTGGTGACGATAGGGTGTGTCACCACTTCAAGCAGCGGAAGATCATTGATCGAATCACTATAAAAGAAGGACTCATCAAAATCTTTCAAGCTACGGTTCAGAGAGGCTAGCCAGGCATTGACGCGCAGCACTTTGCCATGTTTAAAGCTTGGCGTGCCGAAGATTTTTCCGGTGTAGCGGCCTGCAACATATTCGGGTTCAGTGGCAATCAAGGTTGGTACACCAAACGCACGAGCGATCGGTGCCGTGACAAAACTATTGGTCGCCGTGACGATTGCACAGAGATCGCCCGCAGCAAGATGTTTTTGCACAATGGCTAATGCTTCATTGGTCATGGCTGGGCGAATCACGTGTTGCATGTATTCTTCGTGCCAAGCCGCCAGTAAATGAGGGGGGTGGGCGGCCAGTAAGCCCAACATAAACTCTGCAGCCTGTTCTGCCGTGAGATCGCCCGAGTTGTAGCGGTGCATTAACTCGTCGTTGCGTGCCAGTGCTTGCACAGGGTCGCCCGCGCGCCCCGACTTTGCTAGAAATTCAGCCCATTGATGATCGCTGTCTAACGGTAGCAGCGTGTGATCGAGATCAAAAAGGGCCAGGCGTTGGCTAGTCATGAGTGTGTGTCTGTAACGTAAAAGTTAGGCAAGTGAGACTGTAGACTTCAAAAAATCTCGATCCGCAAGCATCAAGCGCAAAAGTGGCACCGTGACATTGCGGTGCTTTGACAACGAATAACGGTCAAGGGCATCGACAAGAGCAAATAACTGTCGGATGTCGCGCGAATAATGTGTCAACGTCCAGTCAAGCACTTCTGCAGATAAGGGTAAGCCCTGTCGCTGGGCATAGGTTTGTATGGCTTCGAATTTTTCTTGGTCAGACAGCGGGTCGAGGCGAAACACCAGATCCCAACCCAAGCGCGTACGCAAATCTTCGCGCAGCGACAGCATCATGGGGGCACGATCACCTGTAACAGCTAGTGCAAAAGCGTCTTCTGTTGAAGCAAGCTCGCGCCAGCGATTGTACAGGGCAAAGACGCTGGCCTGCTGATCAGGAGCCATGTCCTGAACGTCGTCGACGCACACCAATTTGAGGTCTGCACCCGAAAGCGGGCGCGTGGCCCAGGCCATGATTTCAATGGCCGATGCAGCCAAGTCAAAGAAAATAGAAGTTTTTTCTGCCGCGATCGCGCGCAGCACGTGGGTACGCCCGGCGCCTGGTGGCCCCCAGAGGTAAAGGGCGCGACCGGGCGCCAAGCCGCTTGCCGCCTCGATTGCGGCCGTGTTCAGCCCCACAACGGTGTTGTTCAAAGTGGGCCCAGGCGCT
>Ga0209499_1002823_pt1 | contig 10914 bp, 5 predicted proteins | sample C_130208_EF_Meta_FD_187306 | JGI IMG/M metagenome (GOLD analysis project Ga0209499, IMG submission 187306) | Freshwater microbial communities from Lake Croche, Canada to study carbon cycling - C_130208_EF_MetaG (SPAdes) (version 2) | ecosystem: Environmental > Aquatic > Freshwater > Lake | place...
TGCAGCAGGACCAACTTGTCCATGGGCATTTACGGCTACAATTCCAAGTCCAACATTCCCTATTTTAAATGCAATTTATGCCCCTTATCAGGACATTAACCCAGGTCCAGGTGGTGTTTCTACACCTGCACCTTTACCCAATATAAATTATCAAGTTTTAGGTACTGCTCCTTGTAGAGCTATGGTAATTAGCTTTAGCCAAGTAGGATTATTTAGTTCTTCTTGTTCAGCTAATCCTCCACAAACAAGTCAAGTAGTTTTGTATGAAACATCCAACGTTATAGATGTAAATATTGGAAATAGAAATGGTTGTACCACATGGAATTCGGGAAGCGGTGTTATTGGTGTTCAAAATTCTGATGGCTCTAGTGCAGTTGTTCCTCCAGGAAGAAATACAGGACCTTGGTCTGCAACTAATGAAGCATGGCGATTTTTACCTGCAGGACCTACTAACGCAACCTTTTCTTGGTTACAAGACGGTGTTACTTTGACAACAAATACAAATACCACTATTTGTCCTACGGTAAATACTACTTTAACAGCTGAAGCGAAATATACTGCATGTGATGGTACTGTGGTAACAAAGGCTGAAAGTATTTTATTGAATATTGTAGGTGAAGTAACACCTACATTTGCACAAATTGGCCCTATATGTCAAAATACAACAGCTCCAATATTGCCTTTATCATCCAATAATACCCCTACTGCAATTACCGGAACTTGGTCTCCATCAACAATTGATACGTCAGTAACAGGTACTTTAACATATACTTTTACTCCGGATGCTGGTCAATGTGCTTTACCAACAACGATGAATATTACTGTAACTAATAGTATTACACCGACATTTACCACTCCAGCACCGATTTGTTCTGGAACTCCTGCTCCAGTATTATCAACAACCTCTAGTAATTTTCCTACACCTATAACAGGAGTATGGACACCGGCGACAGTAAGTAATACTACCTCTGGCACTTATACCTTTCAACCAAATGCTGGGCAATGTGCTTCAAATACTACTTTAGATGTTACGGTTAACACTAACTGTTCATTTGGAAGTTACGCAAGTGCCGTTTGGTTAACCAATTGTTCTACATCAAATTTCTTTAATACTGTAGGTTCTGGCGCTGATATTATCGGACCAGTAGGAAACGTATTTCAAAACTCCGATTTAGGAACATACGTTCAGAACTCTAATCTCTTAATATTAAGGGGAGCAGAAGTTAAAACATTCAAATCGGCTACTGCAAATGCTTGTAGTGCTAGATTAAACTATAGAATTTATCCTACTGCTACCACTCCTGGTTCTTTCCAAGTAATGGATTTACCATTATTTGATAGTTGTACTGGTGGTACTTTTCCTTCTGGTGGTACATGTAATACAGGGGATCAAAAATGGCATAGAGTTGTAGCAGACGGTACTACAAACCCTTATTCTCCAGTTAACTTGACTACATACCTTCCCGGAAATTATATAATACAAGTTTATTATGATATCACTGGTAGCACATCTAATACAGCAGGCTGTGAAGAAAATATTCTAATTGATAACAATGGAGCTTATTTTACGGCTAACTTTACAATACAGGCTCAGCCAACTTATTCAAGTTCTAATCCAACAACATGTAGTGGTACTAATGGTTCCATAACAATATCTGGAATGGCTCCTAGTACTACTTATGGGGTTTCCTACCAACAAGGATCTACTGTTGTTGGTCCTATTAATTTAACTTCTGATAATTCTGGAGTAATAGTTATTAACGGATTAAATGCGGCGACTTATTCAAATTTTACGATCACAGTAAATGGTTGTACGTATCCTTATACTACTCCTATTATTTTAGTAGACCCTGTTACACCATCTGTAACAGTAAATAATTCATCAGTTTGCGCAGGACAATCTGCAACTGTAACTGCTACTCCAGGAACTGCTGGAACCTATAGTTATGCATGGACAATACCAGCTGGAGCTACTCCTCCTGGAAACGTTGCTACTTTTACTACAACTATTCAAGGAGTTTATTCAGTAATAATTACGAATACTACTACTGCTTGCTCAAGTTTTAGTGGTTCAGGAACAGTTACTGTTAATACTCTACCAACAGTTACTGTTAATAGTCCAACGGTTTGCCAAGGTCAGATTGCAACAGTAACGGCTTCACCATTGCCAGCAGGAAACTATTCTTATGTTTGGACTTATCCCGTAGGGGCAACTGATCCTGGAAACGTTTCAAGTTTCAATGCAACTGTTAGTGGAAATTATTCAGTAAATGCTACAAATATTACTACAGGTTGTTCTAGTAGTAATGTATCATCAAATGTTACTATAAACCCTGTTCCAATTGTTAGTGTTAATAATCCTACAGTTTGCGGAGGATTAGCAACAGTTACTGCTACTGTATCCACTCCTGGAGTTTATACTTATACTTGGACTGTTCCTGCTGGAATGACTAATCCTGGAAATGTATCGAGTTTTACAACTTCTGTTCCAGGCGTTTATACTGTTGTTGTAAACAATATAAGTAGTTTATGTAATATGGATTTTGATGCACCTATTGGTGTACCAACAGGAGGATCATTATTTGTTAATCAATCTAATTTTTCTTGTTGGAGAACCACTGCATCTGATGGAATGATTGAAGTCTGGTCATCAGGAAATGAATCTACACCTTCTTATTCTGGAACTCAATTTATTGAATTAAATGCCAATTTAGTTTCTACTCTTTATCAAGATATGACTGTATTACCTGGTTCGACAATCAATATTTCGTTTGCCCATAGAGGACGTTTTAGCGGAACAGATGTAATGAGAGTAGAAGTTGGGCCTATCGGCGGACCTTATGTTAGCTTAGGGCTTTTCTCTGCTACACCAGCCGCGTGGGTTTATAGTACGGTTCCATATACCTTCCCAAACAATGGTGTTTCTAATTATTCACTTCGTTTTGTTTCGGTTAGCGCTGGAACATCCAATTTGTCAGTTGGTAATTTTATTGATGCAATATCAGTAACTACAGCTAATTGTCCTGCAACGGCTTCTGGAACAGTTACTATCAATTCAATAATTACTCCAACATTTAATGCTATTGCACCTATATGTTCAGGTACCACTGCACCAATATTGCCAACAGTTTCTACAAATACACCAACGACAGTTACAGGTACATGGTCGCCATCTGTTATAAGCAATACCGCTTCAGGGGCTTATGTTTTCACGCCAGATGCTGGACAATGTTCACAATCTATCACTATTAATGTTACTGTAAATTCAATTCCAACACCAACAGTTAGTATTCTGACTCAGCCAACATGTGCAAGTCCAACAGGAACAGTCGAAGTCACTTCACCTGTTTCAAGCATTGGAACTACAACGCCAACAGATTTGTTTATTTCTGAAGCTACAGATTCCAATTCAGGTTCTCTATCTTATGTAGAGTTATATAATGGAACAGGTTCGACAATTAATTTATCTAATTATTCAATTAAAACTGCAAATAATGGTAATGCTTATGGATTTACATTACCATTAAGTAATGTAAATATTGCCTCTGGTGCTACGTATGTTGTTGCTTTAGGATATAACACCTCAACGGCATGTTCTACGCCAGGAGGGGATGGATCATTAGGAGCGCAAACTAATGGTTCAGGATCTGTTAATTTCTCTGCTAACGGCAATGATCATTTCGGTCTATTTAACGGCACTACATTAATTGATAGTTGGGGGGAATTTGGAAATAATAATTGGGCTCCAGCTTCAATAGGAACAGAAGGTGCTGATTTTAGAAGAAAAACTACAGTAACTCCTTTACCTAATCCTACTTACAATAATAATGATTGGGATATATTGGATTATGCTGGAAATACACCAGCAGATTGTGCAAATAATGATTATTCAAATATTGGAGTATATTCAATGCCAACTTCAACAGTCACCTATCAATATAGTGTTGATGGTGGTCCATACCAAAATAGTCCTATTTTTACTGGATTAAATCCTGGACCGGTTGTGCATACAATAACAGTAAAAGATATTGTTACAGGTTGTTCTTCATCTATTACTGTTACACTAGATGCATTACCTACTGCTCCAATAATAACGGGCACATTATCTGCATGTATTGGAAATACGACACAGTTATCAGCAAATGGCACTCCAGCAACAACAAATGCTTGGACGTCTTCAAATACAGCTGTTGCTACAATTGATAGTACAGGATTAGTCACTGCTGTAGCAAATGGAACCTCAATTATTACTTATACGAATAGCGATGGTTGTCAAAATACTGCGACGGTTACAATAAATGCATTACCTACTATAACAGGGACTTTAACTGTATGTGTTGGAAGCACAACTCAGTTATCAGGTAGCGCTTCCCCAGCAACAATAAATCCTTGGACCTCTTCTAACACTGCTGTTGCTACAATTAGTGCTTCTGGTTTAGTTACTGCTGTTGCAAGTGGAACATCAACTATTACTTATACTAATAGTAATGGTTGTCAAATTACCGCTATAGTTACAATAAATGATTTACCAACAATAGGAGGAACTTTATCAGCATGTGTTGGAAATACTACCCAATTAATTGGAAGTGTTTCGCCGGCAACAACAAATGCTTGGACCTCTTCTAATACTTCTGTTGCTACTATTAGTGGTTCAGGTTTAGTTACTGGTGTTGCTTCTGGGACATCAACTATTACTTATACAAACAGTAATGGATGTCAAATTACGGCTAATGTTACCATAAATGAACTACCAACAATATCAGGTAATTTATCAATTTGTATTGGAAACACGACACAGTTATCAGGGATTAGCTTAATATTACCAGCATTTACAAATGCATGGACGTCTTCCAATACTGCTGTTGCTACAATTAGTAATTCTGGTTTAGTTACTGCTGTTGCAGTTGGAACATCAACTATTACTTATACTAATAGTAATGGATGTCAAACTACCGCAATTGTTACCATAAATGCATTACCAACTATTTCAGGTACTTTATCAGTATGTGTAGGATCTACAACGCAGTTAACAGGAACTTTTTCTCCTGCAACAATAAATCCTTGGACTTCTTCTAACACTGCTGTTGCTACAATTAACACAACAGGACTAGTTACAGGAGTAAGTGCAGGAACAACGACAATTACTTATACGAATAGTAATGGATGTCAAATTACTGATACAGTAACCGTAAAAGGATTACCAACTGTAACAGTAAATAATTCTTCAGTTTGCGCTGGACAATCTGCAACTGTAACAGCTACTCCGGGAACTACAGGAACATATAGTTATGCATGGACAATACCAGCTGGAGCTTCTCCTCCTGGAAACGTTGCTACTTTTACTACTTCAATTTCAGGAACCTACTCAGTAATAGTTACTGATACTTCGACGGGTTGTTCTAGCGTTAGCCAATCGGGAGTAGCAACAATTGCACCTGCCTTTGATTTCACGCTTACTGACGGATGTTTTAATAATGTATATAATGTAAATGTTGTACCATTAAATAATTCTTTTGATGTAAACACTTCAACATATACATGGCAAGTGGGAGGAGTAACAGTTCCAGGCGAAGTTAATGCAACATTTGATGTTACACATTATGTTTCAACTACAACTCCAACACCTGCTTTACCATTAGTTATTACTTCGACAGTTACATCGGCACAATCGTGTACAGTGTCTCACCCACCAATAACTATAGATAGAATTTATTGTGAAATTCAAAGAGGTATTTCTCCAAATAACGATAATCTAAATGACTATTTCGATTTGAGAATGATGAATGTACAACAATTACAAATTTTTAATAGATACGGAACTATAGTTTATTCGAAAGTAGATTATTCAAACGAATGGATAGGTCAATCGGATGCAGGTAATGAACTTCCAGATGGTACTTATTACTATGTAATTGAATTCAAAAATAATCAACCTAGTAAAACAGGATGGATTTATATAAACAGAGAAACTAAATAACAAACAAATTTTAAATGATAAATTTCAAAACAATGAAAAAAATATTTTTCTTAACCCTGTTTGCTATCATGACATTTATGAATGTCAGTGCGCAGCAAGACCCTCATTATACTCAATATATGTATAATATGAGTGTTATTAATCCTGCTTATGCTGGCTCTAAAGAAAACATGACTGGTGGTTTGTTATTTAGAAAACAGTGGATTGATATTGATGGAGCTCCAACAACCGGAACCTTCTTTATCAATAGCCCTGTTGGAAAAAATGTTGGTTTAGGGTTGTCTGCTATTAATGATAAAATTGGACCCGTAGAAGAAACAAACCTGTATGCAGATTTCTCTTATACCTTAAATCTTGGTGGTGATCGTAGATTGGCATTTGGTTTAAAAGGTGGAGGGACTTTTCATAAAGTAGGATTATTTTCACAAATTGGTGATGGTTACGTGCCCGATTTGAACGACCCTGCTTTTCAACAAAACTCCAGTAAATCATTTTTAAATTTAGGTTCTGGTTTGTTTTATTACACTAACAAATATTATGTGGCTTTTTCAGTACCAAACATGTTAAAATCAAGTTATTTAAGTTATAACGGAATGCGTTTCGGCACTGAAACACTTCATTACTTCTTAACTGGAGGGTATGTTTTTGATTTGAATCCAGATTTAAAATTCAAGCCATCAGCCATGATTAAATCCGCATTTAATAGTCCTGTTTCTTTTGATATTTCTGCTAACTTTATGTTTTATGATAAATTTGAAGTTGGAGCAACTTATAGAAAACAAGATTCATTTGGCGCAATGGTAAACTATGCTGTAACTCCTGGTTTAAGAGTAGGATATGCATACGATAAAATTGTTTCTGATTTAAAAGTAACCACTCCATCTTCACACGAGATTATGATTTTATTTGATTTGAATTTCCCGAAAAAAGTTTCACAATCTCCAAGATATTTCTAACATAAATAATAAAAGTAAAAATGAAAAACCTATATATAGCATTGTTTTTTGTAGCCATAAGTTCTTCTATTTGTGCTCAAAATAAAGATACAAAAACTGCCGACAAATTCTTTAATCGTTACGAATACGTATCAGCCGTAAAGGAATATCAAAAATTAGTAGATAATGGAAAGGCAGATGGCTATGTTTACAAACAATTAGCAGACGCCTATTTTAATATGTTTAATACTACAGAGGCTGTAACATGGTATAGTAAAGCTACAAAAACAGAACAAGATTCAGAAACGTATTTTAGATATGCTCAAATGCTTAAAGTTATCGGGAAATATGAAGAAGCAAATAAACAAATGAATAAGTTTGCGTCAATGGTTCCAAATGATTTACGTGCAAAATCATTTAAAGAAAACCCAAATTATGTTCCAAAAATATTAAATAAAAATGTAAGTTTTACGGTCAACTCTTTACCATTAAGTTCAGATAAATCTGATTTTGCTGCAGTTTTGTATGGCAATAAACTTTATTTCACTAGTGCTAGAAGCAGCTCCAGAAAAAATTATGGTTGGAGTGGGGAACCTTATTTAGATATTTATAGTTCAATCATGGCTGACTCAGGAACCTTTTCTGAACCAATTCCTCTTACCTCTTTAAACTCTAAATTCCATGATGGCCCAGTAAGTATTAGTACTGATGGAAATACAATTTATTTTTCAGGTGATAGTTTTAGAGAAGGGCTTTTTGAAAAAGATAAAGTTAATAAACTTAAATTAGGTAAAAATAATTTATACACAGCAACTAAGTCAGGCGAAGAATGGACTAATGTTAAACCCCTTCCATTTAACAGCAAAGAATATTCTCTAAGTAATCCAAGTTTAAGTAGAGACGGAAAAACCCTTTATTTTTCTTCTAATATGCCTGGAAGTCTTGGTGGAGTTGATATTTGGAAAGTCGCAATTAATGGTACAGATTTTGGAAAACCTGAAAATTTAGGCCCTAAAGTGAATACCGAAGGAAATGAAAGCTTTCCTTTTATTGCTGATGACAATTCAACTTTATATTTTGCTTCAAGCGGTAAACAAGGCTTGGGAGGATATGATGTTTATATGATTGATTTAGCTAAAAGCATAGAAGCTGTAAATATGGGTAAACCAATTAATACTGAAAAAGATGACTTTGCATTTACTTTCAATAAAGCTAAAAATATAGGATTCTTATCTAGTAACAGAAATGGAAATGATGATATTTTCAGTGCTACACCAATTTGCGGAGTAGATTTATTAGTAGTTGTTACAAATGCTAAAACAGGAGAAATTTTATCAAATGCTAAAGTAGCTGTTGTTGACGAAAAGAAAAACATACTTTCAACTGAAACATCTAATGATAAAGGAGAAGTAAACTTTAGAGTAGATTGTGATAAAATCTATTCTATACAAGCAACAAAAGATGGTTTTGAAGGGAATATATTTCCTGTATCTAAGAGCAAAGGACCTACTGCTAAAATTGTTGCGCCATTGCAACCAATTGATGTGATTGTTACCCCTACCGAGATAGTTCTAAAACCAATCTACTTTGAATACGACAAAAGCAATATCACTCAAGAAGGTGCTTTTGAATTGGATAAGTTAGTACAAGTAATGAAAAACAATGATAAGCTAGTTATATTTGCTAAATCTCATACAGATTCAAGAGGAAGTGACGAATATAACCTTTCACTATCTGATAGAAGAGCTAAAGCAACAGTTCAATATGTTATTTCTCAAGGTATTTCAGAAGAAAGAATATCTGGTAAAGGTTTTGGCAAATCGGAACTTAAAGTGCAATGTGAGCCATGTACAGATGAGCAACATTCTCAAAACAGACGTTCGGAATTCTTGATTGTGAAATAATTTCTGAATAAACACATAAAAATGTCTTATTATTTTTAATAAGGCCTTTTTGTTTTATTTGCAATTTCGGATAATTTTTTTAGAAAAAGTATACAAAAAAATCCCAGATGTTATAATAAACATCTGGGATTTTATAAATATAAAATTTGTAAGAATTAATTCGTTTCTTTTATTATAGTAATAGAAGTACTTTCTCCTTTTTTTAAATTGGAAGATAAATCAAAAGTTGTTTCTTCGTCAATCAATTGAATAGAGGCAGTGTTAAGTTCTACTTCTCCTTGGTTAACTGCTTCCACTCTAAAGACATTATTTCCTTCGTCAATAGTAACTTCAATTTTTTTCTTTTTATTAACTAAAACATATTCTTTTAAAATTAATTCATTGTTTTTATAGAGATTTATTATGTCTCCGTCTTCCCTTTTAGAATCCCAAACAACTATGGCAATGGTTTTGAATTTGGTAAAAACATTTAAGTTTTGTCCTTTATTTAAATTATTAACTTTCAAACTGTCCAAAATAGAGATTGGATTTACTTTTACTTTTACTTTTTCGTCCACTTTTTTTGACTTTTGAAGTTTGTTGTTAATTTTATTCAAAAGAGAATATAATTTATTGGATCCAATTAAAGTTAAAGTCCCATCGATACATTTCTCTTTGTTTTTATATATCCCTTTAAAGTCTCCAGTTAATTTACTATTGTCGTTCACCAATTTAATTTTGCCATTATAATTAATAAAGCAAAACATATTTTGGGTTATAGGGGATTTGGTATACAATATAGACTCTTCTTTAAAACTTATTTCTTTAGTTTTATAATTGTATTTACCGGAAATAGAATTTTTGGTTTCGTGAGGCCCGCCAATATCTGTAATAGAATATCCTGAGAGTTTTCCTTTTTCTTCAATAAACATTAATCTGTAGGTTATTACTGTCTTATCATTTCCGTTTAATTTAATAGCTCCAAAATATTCGTGTTTTTCTTGCGAATATGAGTTTAAAAAAAATAAAAAAAAAATAAATATTAAATTTTTCATGTTAATCTTTTTTTATATTTGCAAATATAAATCATAAAACCAAAAAATTATTATGAAATTAAAATTTTTACTTTCGATTGTTGCGATTCTTTTTTTATCAGTTTTCGCAACGTATGCTTCTTTCCCTGTTCAAAGAACAGCGCCTGGAACTACAATTTCTAACACTACTACTAAAGTTGAAAAAAGCAAGGATGATTTGACCTCACCTGCAGCAGCATCTGGAGACAAAAGCCAAGTTATTGCACTTATTTTAGTTTTACTTGTTGGAGGAATTGGGATTCACCGTTTCTATTTAGGATACACTTGGCAAGGTATTGTTCAATTATTAACTTTAGGTGGTTGTGGTATTTGGGCAATTATTGACCTTATCCGTATTATAACAGGTGATTTGCAGCCAAAAGACGGAAGCTACTCTAAAACACTTTAATTCTATTAAATGTTAAGAAAAATTGTTTTCTACTCCCGGATCATTATTACTATGGTAATGCCATTTGTTATAATACTGTTACCTTCAGATTATTTTGATAAAGGAGATTCAGTTTGTCTTTCCAAAATGTTATCAGGAATTGAATGCTATGCTTGTGGACTGACAAGAGCTACAATGCATTTTGCCCATTTTGAATTTCAAAAAGCTTGGGAATTTAATAAACTATCATTTATAGTAGTTCCAATGCTCTTTCCTTTATGGTTAAAAGCATTTTATGAAATAAGAGGGAAAAAACTCCCTGGGCTTTTAGGAAAGCTTACATAAATTAAAGAATAATTTAAAACAATCCCCAAACTTCATAATTGTTTCGGGGGTTGTTTCTTTTTATTACTATTCTTCTTATGACTTTTTATATAAATAAAAAAACCCTTACTTTGCAGCAAGGGTTTAGAATTTAATACTTCGTTGTGTTTAATCTTTGTACTTTTAAATTCGTACCGTGTATTTCACACCGCGTACTTTTCTAGTATCTGTAATATTCTGGTTTATATGGGCCATCCACACTAACTCCAATATAGGCAGCTTGATCGACACGTAAAGTCTCCAATTCAACGCCTAATTTTGCAAGGTGTAAAGC
>Ga0209499_1002824_pt1 | contig 10913 bp, 8 predicted proteins | sample C_130208_EF_Meta_FD_187306 | JGI IMG/M metagenome (GOLD analysis project Ga0209499, IMG submission 187306) | Freshwater microbial communities from Lake Croche, Canada to study carbon cycling - C_130208_EF_MetaG (SPAdes) (version 2) | ecosystem: Environmental > Aquatic > Freshwater > Lake | place...
TATTTTTAGTTAAATATTGTTTTTTTATTTATTATATTTAAAAAAATTGAATTAAAAATATAATATTAAGGTATATTATAACTGAAAATGGGTAAATATACTTGCGAAAAGTGTGGTAAAGAATTTAGTCAAAAGTCTCACTATACATCACATATGAATAAAAAAAATCCTTGTGTTGTTGAGAGCAAAATTAAAGAAATGATAGACACTGCTGTAAAGGAAAAATTAGTTGAAATTAAAAAATCAAAACCAATTGAGTTTGAAATTATTGATGAAGATGATATTATTTATGATAATAAACTTGTTAAGGATATTAACCATAAAAAAATAACTATTCCTAAACCGATTTTGAAGTGGATTGGAGGAAAAACACAAATTTTAGATAAATTAATTATTGAGTTTCCAAGAAACATAAATAATTATCGTGAAATATTTTTAGGTGGAGGTAGTGTCTTATTAACCTTATTATCATATGTTAGAAATGGTATCATAAAAATACATGGAAATATATACGCTTACGATTTAAATGAACCTTTGGTTTATATCTATAAAAATATTCAATCAAATCATAATGAATTATATAATCAAATACAGCAATTAATAACTAATTTTAATTCTTGCGGAGATGGTGAAATAAATAGAACTCCAAAAAATATTGATGAAGCAAAGGTAGCAAAAGAAAATTACTACTATTGGATTAGAAGTGAATATAATAAATTAAGTTTTACTGATAAAAAAACTACAATAGGTTCTGCGATGTTTATATTCTTAAATAAAACTTGTTTTAGAGGTGTTTTTAGAGTTGGTCCAAAAGGTTTTAATGTTCCTTACGGACATTACAATAATCCTGAAATCATTAACAAAGAACATTTAGACGAAATACACGAACTAATACAAAATGTCATATTTGAATCATGTGATTTCAATATATCATTAAATAATGTTGAACCAAATGATTATGTGTATCTTGACCCCCCATACGCACCTGAAACAGATACTTCTTTTGTTGGATATACTGAAAATGGATTTAATATTGATAACCATAATAATTTATTTAAATTAGTACATAAATTAACTGAAACAAATAAAAAAATGATGTTGAGTAATGCTGATGTTAGTTTAGTTCGTGATAATTTTACAAGTGAAAAATACAATATTACATCTATTTTATGTAAAAGAGCGATTAATTCTAAAAATCCAGAAGCAAAAGCAAAGGAAGTTATTATAAAGAATTATTAAACCAAATATCAAATGTTTCAAAGTCGGCGTTTTAAATCTCCAAAGGTGTAAAATATGTTTTGTAAAACTACTTAAAGAAAAATATTTCTCCTTCCAAATAAAATGTTTATGAAATATGGAAAATTTATATTATTAGTAAAGGTGTAAAAAAAATTAAAATTTAGAAATAGGTAAATCATCTCTAATAAATATTGCTTCTCCTTTTCTATTCCAACTAACAACCAAAGTTATGATTTCAACACCACATTCAACTGCTGCTCTAAAAGCTTCTCTATATTCTGGATCAATAATGGATGGTTGAAATCTATTCACATCTGTTCTTTGAATTACATAACACATTATACAACGTATAGATGTTTCTTTTTTTATTAATGTTAATTCTCTTATATGTTTTAATGCTCTTGGACTAACAGGATCGGCTGTTTTTTTTCTATAACCATCAGGAAAATAGGCAACCTTTGAATTAAAATTTCGGTCACTAAAATTTATTTTTGCTCTTTCTTTTGCAGTAATATCTTCATAATCAGCAAGTGGCACATTTTTTACTTCCATTATAAAGGGAATACCATTTTGATCAATTCCGGTAAAATCAAATCGGGATTCTATTTTATCTTTAATATAAATAGTAGTTTCTCTTCTATATTTTTTCACATTTTGTAGTTTTGTTAGTAGATTAGAAGTTAAAGCTGCTTCAGTTAATGTTTCAGCCAATTTGGGATAAATTCCAATAATTTGTTCAAAGTCTCCTTCTCTTATTACTGACAGATAAATAGTATAAGAACATTTCATGTTCGCTTGATTTTTGTAAATTTTATTACAATTCTTTTTAGATTCCCTACATCGGGACATTAATATTGATGCATTTATATCCGCAAGGCCACAACAACCTAATGAAGGAGTATGACCTAATACTTCTCCATCTTCACATAAAATATCCGCAACATAAGGAGTTTTTATATATTTGGAAGGTCGTTTAATTACTTGACCTTCTATTAGATTATCTAATTTCATTAAAAATTTCATATATACTTATAATTTAGTTATTATTCCAAAGTATAAGTATTTTATTTTTTAATCAATTTTTTTATTTTCTTTTTCCTAATTTACGAGTTTTATTATTCTCTCTTGCCATTTTCTTGTTAGTATTTTTCTTTTTATTATTCATTTTTTCTTGAGAATCATAATTATTTATATTTGCCTCATTCATTGGTGCCGGTCTATATTGAAATCCAAATATATCTGACCAAGCCTCTCTAATACGTTCAAATGTGCTTTGACATTTTACTACACTTTTTTGAAGCATATTTGCAGATGTTCCAGGAAATAATTCTAATTCAATTGTAATATAAAATGATAACTTTGATTTTTGATCTTTTTCTTTATTTTGAGAAACATTATAAGGTATTTTATATTGATTTGAATAATTAGGATTTTGATAAACATATCTTTCTCTGGGTAAATAAATAATATTACTTGGATTATTTGGATAATTTGGATTATATTGATATACATTGGAGAAACTTGGGTTTGATAATTGTGCACCACCAATTCCATTAGATAACTCAATTTGGTTTGATTTATCTTTATCTTTTTCATTTATTAAAAATTCATTTAACATATTAATTCTTTGCTTCAAATCTTTTATTTCTTCTTTATATAAAAATTCTTCAGCTTGATCTTCCAAACTTTTATCTTTTTTGCCCTTAAGTATTTTATATTCATTTTTAAATTTCTTTATTTTTTGTTCAATATCATAAATATCATTTTGAATATTTTCTTTCTCAATACGCTGTTTTCTATCTGTTTCAAAATATAATATATCATCTTGTAATTTAGAATTTCTAAATCCCATTTTATTTAGTTTATCTCTATCTAAATTTGGACAACTATTAAATATTAAATATTTTATATATATAGGTATTTTTTCCTCTGTAAAAATATACTTTATATTTGTATTATATACAAGTTTAAACTTTAAAAAATCTTTATTCTCATCTTCATTTTGTTCTTTTGTTATAACTAAAAACATATAATCAATAAATTCTACATTTTCCATACTTGAATCGTAATTACAAAAAATACGAAAATTTTGTAAAAGATTATTTTGATTTTTTTTTATTCTTTTTTGAGGAATATCTCTAAATTCTGTATATCCATTATACAAATCATAAAGTTTTTTATTTTCTTTTGTTATAATTTTTAACACTCTATATGGTCTTCCTTTATATGAAACCATATCTCCAATAGAAATAGGCAAATTACTTGGAAACATTTCAAATATTATAAATTTAATTTTTAGAACTTTTTCCAAAATATTGACATTATTTATTATTTCATTTTCGTTACCATTTTCGTTACCATTTTCGTTACCATTTTCGTTACCATTTTCGTTACCATTATCATTTAAATATGTATTTTCATCTATAAGTTTTTTAATTGAATTAATTGAAAATAATTGATTTCCGTCAATAGTTTCTGTATATAAATTGGTTGTTATATTATTTGTTAGTTCTAATTGTCTATTTAAACCATCGGCTACAGATGCATATAAACTCTCTTTATCGTTATAATTATTATCGTTATTAAATACTACCCAATCTAAATAATCTTTAACGTTAATTTCATCTAAAACTCTATCATACCAAGCATCTTTAACAACTTTATTCATATTATAAATAAAATCCTGGGTTCCCTGAATATCATAATTTTGAATTGTTTTTTCAATCCAATAACTACTCCTAAAAGTATGGATAGGTATATTTGAATTTTTACCTATTATTAAATTTTCACATTCATTAATAAAACCCGATTTACTTATATTTGGTGTAATTTTCTTTGATATTTCTTCACAAGATACAACTAAATTTTCACGTGACTCCATAATAGATTTAAGTCTGGAACGATAAATAATACTTAATTTAGTATTTATTTTTTTTTTGTTTTCAACAAAAGCAATCTTATTTAAATCTGTCACATCCCATAATATAGAAGGTGGTATATATAAAGGTTTACCATCTTTCATTTTATTAATATTCTTAATTATTATACTATAATATTTATCTAAGGATAAAGAGAATTCCAAATTCAATTGATTTACATTTTCCTCTCCGACATAAACTTTATTCTGTCTTAAACAAAGAATTTCAAGTAAATAAATATATAAAATAATAGCATCATACGCTTTTACATTTGTTTTAATATAATTTATATATAACTCTTCAAATAGCCCGTCCTTCAAATTTTTATTTTTGGAATCTATTGCTTTGATGCCATCTTCTTTTACTAAAAACCAATTTAATTGTTTAGTTTCTTTATCATAATTACCCCTAATTGCTTCAGCTCCCATAGATTTTAACAAATTATTTTGTTGTCCCAAACTATAATGATCATTTAATTCTTTTAATGATGAATCAGATAATAAAATTATATTATTTGTCATATTTCCTATAAATCTTACAAATATTTCCATAGATTTAAATAATACAATCCATATATCAAATTGATTATAGGAGTAAGATAAAAACATTTTAAAATTATAAATATCATATTGATAATTTTCAACTAACAATAAGTCTGGATAATTTATATAAATTTCAGCCTCATCAGAGAAGTTAACTTGTGGTTCTAATAATTCTTGTTTATTTTTAATTAGTTGATTTTCATAAAATTGTGTAAATCTTTTATAATTTGAAAAATAGGATACCGAATATTGATTTTCGGGATCTTCTTCTATTAATAAACTAACAGTTTCAATATCATTATCTATACACTTGATAGCTAATGCAGGTTTTTCATAATATTTAATAATATTAACATATTCTTTTTTTAATTCCTCTAATAATAATTTATTAGAAATAAAATATATGTGTTGTAGTTGATAAATTTTATTGATAGCATCTGCTATATTAAAAATTATTTGCAAATAAGAGACCTTAAGTTTATTAATTTGTAGCATTAAATCGTTGATAATTTGCTTTCGTTCTTGAATTTTAAGTTTATTAATTTTTTTACGAATATAATCTCTAATTCTGGTTATTTCAGAATCAAATTTAGTTTTATATTTTGCTAATTCTATACATAAATCTATATATGCTTTATCAGCCATTTGTAAATTTATTTTTGAATTATTAAACGCAGAATATAAATCTATTAAATCCTGTTTTTTATTTGTGTTAATAAAATTAAGTAAATCAAGTGGGTCTATTAATAGTGAAAAAGTTAAGGAATCTTTAGAAAGGTCTGAAATATTTGAATAATTAATGGGAATATTTTGACGTAAATATTTTGTATACAAATTTAAAATATCATCAGAAACTCCAAATAATTTATCAAGGTTTACAAATGAATCTGTAATGCCTGCTATTTCTATTTCATTATTTGTATTGTCTTGAATTTCAGATGCCTTTTTTAAACCAGCGGCAACAATGGATATATTTTCACTCTCACTAATATTTGTAGAAGATAAATTTCCTTGTCTTAAAATTTCAGGTATATCATCTTCTTCTTTTTGGGCTTCATCTTCCAGTTGATTAACAGTTTTATTAGGGAATTGATCTAAAAGTATTTGAAGAGGTTTTTTATCTATTTGCCAATCCGATGGATTAGATTTAACTCCAACAATTGTATAAGGGTTTTTATTTATGTAAAATAAATTATTGGTTTTAAACAAATTTTTAAGAGTGATTCGTAAATTATTTTCAATAATATTTTCATCAAATGCTTGTTTCAAAGTCCTGGGTTTTTGCATATATTTAAAATCGCTTAAAATTCTATTAATCATAGATTCAAATTCTGATGCTTCAAAAAATTGAGTCATTAATGAATCTTTAGGGGCACCATAAGATAAATTTTTAATTGGTGCCTCATAATATTTAACCAGGGGATCAAAATAAACAGTATGACTTTTACTTTTTGGAACACTCATATAAGGCTCATAATTTAATTTATAAAAGTTGGGTATTCTGGTTTTAATAAAAATGATTAAAGAATTAGGGGTATTATTATCCTTGGACTTAGAATAAGAACTTAAATTTTGTGTTTCAATTTGGTTTTTAGTATTTAAGATTTCTGGTTCTGAAAAATTAACAGGGTAAGCAGTTGGAAAAATTGGTTGTTTATTTTTTGAGTCATATGGAGGGGCGGATGGTTTTATTGCCCCTGCTTTTAAATTTATTGGTTCAAATGGAAAATCTGGATATGCCTCTACTTTTAAATTTGAAGATTCAACCAGATGCAAATTTTCTTTGTTAGTTAGAGTAGTAATATTTTCTAATTTAGGAACAACTGTATTATTTTTTTCATTTGAATTAGATATTTTATTTGAAGATTTTTTAAACTCAGAATTAGGTTTTGTTTTTTCAACAAAAGAATCTACTTTTAGTTTTTCTTGTATTTTTGTTGAATTCATTATTATATATATTATTTAATAATATATATTATTTTCAATAATTACTTTGTAATCCCTCATTAAGGTAATTTCCATAAAGGGTAAACATTTGTCTTTGATTCATACGTTGTTTATCTTTTTTTGCTTTTTCTAAAATTGCTATAGCATTATTAATTTCTTGTTCCGTAATTATCTCATCTTTATTTTCATCAACTAATTTAGCAAGTATTCTATACTTATGGGGAACACAACAATATGGACTTTCTTCATTAAATAAATGATCTGATAGAATAGTAAATACAGCTGTTAATACTAATGCTGTATAAATATCACGAGTGCCCATCCATGACATTGCAAAAACTAACAACTGTTTAGTCACATTTAATTTAAGATATTCTTCAGTTGATTTGCTAAATTGAATAGTAATAAATTTTGAGCCTACATTGAGTAAAATCATAACAACGCCAGCAAAAAATTTGCTATTATTGAGAAACATAATATGATTATGGGCAAAAGCAATTGTATCATAAAATATATTTGACATAATTATATTATTTTTATATAATAATTTTTTGGATTTTGTATATAGAAATTATCTAATAAATATTCCATTTTTTAAGTTTAGTAATAATAACATTTGGACCATAATTATTCATAAATGTTTCATATGTTTGATTAAAATGACGAACATATGGTCTATAAATTGAATTAATTTTAGGAGTAAAACCTTCATTTTTTGTATTAGAAAAAGATTGTATAAAGAGAATAATCCATAAAATAATAATTAAACAAACTAATATTTTAAAATATATTTTACGCATATATATTTAAACAGTAAAATAAGTTAAAGAACTTTTTTAACTTTTTTACTTAATAAGTGGCATATGAAGAAAATCCTTCTAATGAAGCAGTAGGTTTTAACATTCCTTCTGATGATGGTTGAACTTCTCCAGTGGAATTACTATTCATTTTATTATCTACTGGAATCTGTTTTGAATCTTTGGTTAAATTTCTTTCAGTAATAATACTGTCCACAACATTAGTTCCCTTTGCTGAATCTTTTAGATCACTTATTCTTTTTTTAACTGCACTAACAGCAGAATTTGTTAATACAGTTTGGCCTCCATTGGATTTAACATTATCATCACCAACAATCTTTGGTTGGTTTTCATTTGTTGTGATAGTTTGTTCAGAAGAGGAATTGCTATTTTCCATTCCCTCTAAAAAAAATCTATATTGATTTAATCCGGCTATAATTACTAATACAACTAACAATCCTAAAGTTGTATTGCACATTGCAAAAAATATAACTACACATACCAAAAATATTCTTCCTAAAATTGAACCATAATAGATATTATTAACAAGTTTTGGATTTACTGCTAAAATTATTACTAATGTTAAAAAAAGAGCACCAATAAATTGTGTTTTAATACTCATTATATATAAATTACATAATAATTTTTTTATAATTATTAGATTTATAAAAAAAGTTCTTTATTTTCAGTTTGTTTGATAAATAATTATCTTATTTTTTATTAAGAGAATGTCTTATTTAGCAATGTCTGCTGCACCTATAGATAATGATAGTAATCAAACCCATCAATATGAAACACCTATTAGTAAGAAGAGACAAAATCAAAATAAAACGCAAAAATATCGTCAACCATCTAGCGATTTCAATCCTCAAAAAGTAAATTCTGTTTTACAATCAATTCATAATGGAACATTAGATGATGATGATTTAGGAAACTATAATCCTAAAGGAACTACTGTTACTGCAAAACATTCAGATGATTTTAAACCAATAAATCCATTTGAATTTCCTGCGAAACCTGTTTCAATGGGTTCAGAAAGAAAAAAACAGGAAGGAATGTCTAATATAGAGGATAATTTAGTTCCACAACCTGCCGATGATGAAGATTTAAAATTACAAGAATTACAAAGTGCTTTTATGAATGATTCTCAAGTTAGAGAATATTATAGAAAATTAGTTCCTAATAATAATCATCAAAATAAATCAGAAAATAATAAAAACTATCATTCTTTAGTAGCATCAAATTATCCATCTAATTCTAATCAAAATGAAAGTAATCAGATTTTAATTGATAAATTAAATTATATGATTAATTTGTTAGAAGAACAACAAGATCAAAAAACTGGAAGTGTAACAGAGGAAGTAGTATTATATTCTTTTTTAGGAGTTTTTATTATTTTTGTTATAGATAGTTTTACAAAGGTAGGTAAATATGTAAGATAAAGGATTGCATTATGGAAATTCATATTGGCCGACTACGAGACAATATGAATTCAAAATTTGAACCAAAAACATTATTTATAGGATTTTTCCATTTTCTTTTTTTTTGATTTAATATATTTAAAATTTTTTATATTAGAAATAACTAATATTATAAAATATATGTATTTTATAATTATATTTATAAATATAATTACTTTCTCCCAACAATTTTACTCTAATAAGTCTAATCTAAAATATCAAATTCAAAAAGTTAGAAAAAATATAAACATTTATTATAACAATAATATATTTAATAAATATAATAAAAATAAACTACTTTGTAAAGAAAATAATGATAATGAATTAGATAATGAATTAAATAGTGCATTTGGACAAGAAATAGAAAATATATTTAAAAAAAATACAAAACTTCCTAATGAATTCGGTATTAGAATATTTTTTCCTGAAGGAAATCCTCCTGAAATATTAAAAAATCATTTAAAAGACTATGAAAACAATAATAAAATTAAAAAAAATAAAAAAAGTAAAAATTTTGAATTAATATTTAATAATAATTTTAATTTTACTAATATTGGGGGTTATAATTTAATCAAAAATGAATTATTACAATGTGCTGATATATTAGTTAATTATACAAAATATCAAAAATATAATGTAAGAATTCCAAGAGGAATTATTTTAGAAGGTCCTCCAGGAAATGGCAAAACTATTTTAACAAAAGCTTTTAGTGGTCAAATAAATGTTGGATTTATTCCTGTATCGGGTTCACAGTTTCAAGAAATGTATGTTGGAGTTGGTGCTTCCCGAGTAAGGGAATTATTTGAATTTGCAAAAGAAAATAAACCATGTATTATTTTTATTGATGAAATCGATGCAATAGGTAGAAAACGCACTACAGATTCAGAAACAAGTTCAGCGGAAAGAGATTCTACTTTAAATGAGTTGTTAGTTGGTTTAGATGGATTTAAAGATACAAATGGTATATTTGTTATAGGTGCTACAAATAGAATAGATTTATTAGATAGTGCTCTAATAAGACCTGGAAGAATTGATAAAAAAATATATATTGGAAATCCAGATAGAAAAACAAGAAATGAAATAATAAATATTCATTTAAATGGCAAACCATATAATAAAAATACAGTTCAAATAGAAAAAATAGTTGAAATAACGAATGGATTTTCTGGTGCCGAAATAGAAAATTTATTAAATGAAGCGATGTTATATGCTCTTAGAGAAAATAGAGAATGTATAGAAAAACAAGATCTTGAAATTATAGCAAATAGAATTTTAACTGGTTGGCAAATAAATGAAAATAAATTATCCCATGAAATGATTACACAAATAGCAATTCACGAAATAGGTCATGCCTTAATTAGTATTTTTAAAAAATATAGAAAAATTATTAAAGTATCAATTAATCTATGGTCACCAAAGGCTCTTGGATTTACTTTATTTGATGAATCGGCGAATAATATAATTTCGACGAAAGAATCATTAATAAAAGAAATAATGGTATTACTAGGTGGTAGAGTTGCAGAAGAAATTTTTTATGGGGATAAAATTTCTTCAGGAGCAGTAGATGATTTTCATCGTGTAAAAAATATAATACAAAGAATGGTAATAGATTATGGTATGGGAAGAAATATGTTTTTGCCTTATAGTTCAGACAAATACAGAGAAAAAATAGATAATGAAATTGAAAATATTTTTAATGAAGCATATGAACAAACCAAATTTCTACTTATGAATTCAAAACTACTTATAAAAGAATGTGCTAACTTATTAATAATTGAAAATGAAATAACTGAGGATCAAATTTTAAATAAAATTACTGGAATTTATGATTATCTAGTAGAAAAATAAATTTATTTTCTAATTTATTATTAAACATTTTTCTGACTTAAAGGTGCTATATGCAAAATTGTAGAAAAAATATGCCATGGGACTAATTACTTGAGGTATTGTTTTTATACAAATATTATTTATTATACAAGTATTATCACTTATATCCTCTATTGTCAAATA
>Ga0209499_1002833_pt1 | contig 10893 bp, 13 predicted proteins | sample C_130208_EF_Meta_FD_187306 | JGI IMG/M metagenome (GOLD analysis project Ga0209499, IMG submission 187306) | Freshwater microbial communities from Lake Croche, Canada to study carbon cycling - C_130208_EF_MetaG (SPAdes) (version 2) | ecosystem: Environmental > Aquatic > Freshwater > Lake...
ATCACCTTTAGTTCCTTGTGCACCTTGAGTACCAAGAGTTCCTTGGGTACCTAATTTTCCTTGAACACCTTGTGTACCAGTACCAAGCAATCCTTGAGTACCTTGTACGCCTTGTAATCCCTGTGCTCCACGTACACCTTGCGTTCCTTGAGTACCAGTTGTTCCTCCACCGCCACCGCAACTTCCACAACCACATCCTGCAGGATGGTTTGTACCATCTGGTGTTGTAATTAAAACAACGTCATTGACTGCAATTGGTACCTGATTAGCCCCTGGGCGTTGATATTGTGGGCTCATTGGCTTACCTCTGCTGTCTTAAAAATTTTGCCTGAAACATATGTATGAGTTACATTATCTCCGTTTGTTAATTGTACATCGTAGTATGAAGTTCCAGGAAGCAAACGTGTTTGGGCACCTGTAAGAGATAATACTAATGTACGAAGGTTGTCTCCGTCTTCTGTAATGGCTGGTTTTGTTATTGTAAAAGTAGTTATTAATTGAGCCGCTCCTGGAAGTGCTCTAATTTCTGCTAATGGAGTAAGGGTATCTACCTCAATACCTAAACGAATACTAAATTCATAAGCATCACCTTCATAAACATTTAAATCTTGAGTAACAACTGTTACAGGCAATTCAACATTACCGTAAGTAGGAGTAGGAAGATGAACACGAACAGGGCTTGAAGCATCATCAATTTCTTGAGGTTGAAATATTGGAATATAATGATTTGTAGTTTTAGAAATTCTACGTAAACTAAATACATCAATTTTGTAAAGACCAATACCAAGTTGTGAACATAATTCTTTGTATTGTTCTTTTCTGGTTTGAATCATTTGCATTAATTGTTGGTATCTTTCAGATCGTGGAATTGTTACACCATCTGGAGCAAATACGTTAATATCAAAAGCAGCATCATTTGCTAAGGTATATAAAGCAAGAGTTGAAGCATATACAACGACTGGATACTCTTCTAATGTAGGTAAGTTCATTAAACTTACATTTCTACCATAAGCATCTGTATGAAATGCTGAGTGTTGAATAAAGGCATCACTTACAAATTGACAAGTTTCAGTATCAGTAAAATAACGGTAGTAGTTACCAGCAACAATAATTGTGTCCCCATCTGCAGGACTGGTATCAAATACTATATAACCCGTAGCCTCTTCAACTTGAACATCGGCTGAAACATCGCTACCGTTTTTATTTGCAACAAGGTTTGCACCATCAAGGGGAGAGTAAGGAATTAAAAATCGATTAGTTGTACCATCAGCCGTGAATGGGTATACAAAAGACTTAGGTGTATCGCCAATTTCAGACCTTAATCGATCCGCAAGGCTTGAAATCGTAGCCACATAACCTCCGTGAATTCTATTTGCTAATCATCTCGTGTAACTAATATTTATTCAGTGCAAAAAAAGGTCCAACTCCCAACTGGGAGGAGGGCGGGAACCAGTTGAGAGTCGGACTATTAAAGACGGGCTAGGTTTAGTTAGGCCGCCAAATATAGCCAAGTTGTTCTAGATAATCTGCAAGTCCTCTTGGAACTCTGTACTTAACACCTGCTTTAAAAGTGTAAGTATCTCCGACTCCAAAAGTCATGTCTTCAATATCAGTAATGGTACGAATGACTACATAGTCATTAGCAGTTGATACTCCAACATTTTCAATTTCGTCTAAAACAAGTGGAGCGTCTGGATTTTTAGGATCAAAAATATCCTTTTCCAAACTTTCTGCCTCAAGTTGGGTAGCGATAGAAATTTCTTCTTTACGCTTTTTTAGTTCTGCTGCATTCTTTTTTGCTGCTTGTTCCGCTGCTTTGCCTGTTGCATCAAGCGGACTTGTTTGTGTATTTGCCACGTTGTTTATTCTCCTAAGTTAGTTGTTGATGGCTGGGAGCCAAAGAAGGAGTATGGCTCCCAGACATCAGGGTAAAGCAAATTAGTTGGTGTAAACCTTGCAGATCGCTTGATCTGTGATTACGCCAAGACCCCAGATTGCATACCAAGCAAGAGCGTGCTCACGACCGAAGTCAAGAACGCCACCATCACGAAGTTCAACTGGAAGAGAGATTGCGTGACCAAATGCATTGTCACCAATCATGATTGATTCATAAACTGCGGCACCGTTTCCAGTTGCTGTAGTTAAGTAACCCTTATCTGCTGTGTAATCATCAGATACTGGGTTTCCACCTGATCCTGGGGCTGTGTTAGCCTTTACAGGAACTTCAATCTGTGATGCAGGAACACCAACAGATGTAGAGGTTGTGTAAGAAGCGTTGATTGCTAACTTCTTAACCTGAGTGGTTTCAATGAATACTACGTCGTACAAACGACCAATTTCACCAAGCATGAAGTTACCAGGTGCGGCGTACTTCGTTACTTCAATGAACTCTGGATTTGAACGGATATCACGAGATTGTGATGGGTGAACGAACATTACATAAGTCTCACCTAAGCGAGGAATGTTCTTTCCAGCAAGAGTAAGAGCAGCATCCTTAACTGCGCCAGTTGATAACTTGTAGTTACCATCTAGATCAGAAAAAGCAGTTGCCTTTGTACCCTCGTTGTACCAGTCGTTAACGCCTTGTAGGCTGGTGCGATCATAACCGAATACGGCTGATGTTGCAGCAGACAAGGTGTTACGTGCTTGTACATCTAGGTACTGTGCCATGTGGCGACCTAGAAGACGAGATGCTGAAGCCATTACATCATCAAATGATGCATTAAGTAGCAACTCAGAAACAGCAACGGCATAACCGTGCTCTGCAACTGTAATTGCGATTTGCTCTGCAGTAAGTGCGTTTGTTGTCATACGAACGCCTTCTGTAAGAGGAGTTGGATCAATTGCGAAGTTCTTGTAACGAAGGAAGTTCACACGAAGACCAGGTGCTACACCTAGTTCAGTCTTCTTAACTGCAAATTGTTCGAAACGAAGAATTGGCATTGCCTGGAACAAAATTTCTTTCGACCAGATTGTTTGAATTGCTTGGTTCAGGCTGCTGTTGCTGCCTGAGTAAGCGGTTGGGGCGCCTGCGAGTTGCCCTGTACCTGTAATTGCACTTGCCATTTAGGTCAAGTCCTTTCCTAGTAGTTGTTTGGGATTAACCGAACAGTCCCTGACCACGATTGCTTGCAGCAGTGCCAAGTAACTTGGCTCTTTGTTTCGCATAATCCGCCAATGACATTTCCCTGATCGAATCAGGTGAGTACGTTTTTTGATCCGAGTCATTATCGAGGGGTCCTGCGGCAGGATTAGTAATTCTAGTTCCTGCCATTTGTTGTCTTGCACTTTGCATTGCTTGTTGAGCAGATGACAAAATTCGAGCAGATTTTTCTTTCAACATTGCGATGCTTTGCTCAATTTCATCGGCAGTGTTACCATCAACTAAATCAATTAATTCAGGAACAATATTGTCCCGTTCTTGTTCGACTCGTGATGAACGATAGTTTGTTACTTCTTGGAACTTACGTTCCTGATCTAGAAGAGCAAAAGCACGTTCTCTTTCAAGACGCTCAGCCTCTAATTGAGACTGAAATTCTTGCTCCTTCTTTTTTAGGAGATCTTTAAAAGAAAGTTCTTCTTCTTCCTTTGCTTTTTGTATAGACAACTCTTCTGCTTGTTTTGCTGCTTCAAGTTGTGTTCTACGTGCTGCTTCTTCTTCTTTTTCTTTTCGTAGTGATGAAAGTTCTTCTCTCATCTTTTCAAGTTGTGGGTACAACTTAGATTTCTCTTGCTCTCGTGCTTTTGCAAGATCATCGACTGTGTACACTGATGTCTCACCACTCGCTTCTACTACGGCTGCTGCTTCCGCAACAGCGATTTCTTGCATTACTTGCATATCTTGTGTTGCATTTTCCATAGTAATCACCTATGTTTCTTGGGTCATTGTCCGAATGCCTTGCGGCGTATCACGTGGGGTTATAACAAGACAATCTCACTCTATTAAAGTAAGTATGTCTTGCTGTATTCTGAATTTTATATCAGAATTCTAATTAATCTCTGTCTACTGTCCTTCTTTGTGGAATTTTTGTTCCATAGGCATCAGTGACAAGTTTGTTTCTAATCTCTGCTTCGGCCTGAACTTCCATGCCTTTAGTCTCTTGACTTGCAGGATTTAATGGATTGTTTGGATCTTGTGGACCCTCCATTCCATCTCCCATTACATCTCCATCACCTAAAACTGTTGGTTGCATTGGGATAGCACTATTTCCATCAGGACCAGGCATCATGCCTGTCATATCCATAATTTGTTTTTGAATTTGAATTTTAACAAGTTGTAGAGCGCCATCAGCCTGGGCATCAGCCATGAGTTCCTCACGGATTTCAAGCAACTTCTCTTCTGGAAATTCTTCTCCAAGTTGACGTAATGCACCCTCTTTAGACTCTAATCCCATACCCAACTTGGTCTGAATCTCGTTGAGCACGATCAATTTATCAAGTGGCAGAGGTTGTGGGAATTGTGCGTAGTTAATGTAAGTAACTGAATCATTTGGATCTAATTGCGGATACTGACCCTCTTTAATTGGTCCATCTACATCTGGATTATAAATAAAGGTCTGTGGTTCTTTTACTGCAAGAGTCTTTAGTACTAACTCATTAATTTTTTCTAAGCCCTTTCCGTATTGGGCTACCTTTTGTGAATAACGATTCATTAATGGTTGATACTGAATAGAAAGTGCTACACCAGAAGTGTTTGAAATTGGCTGAACTTGTCCAAGCGCAGTTTCTGGAATGTTCATAAGTTCGTGCATAGATCTTTTTAAAAGTTCTAAATACTTCAAGGCTCCGTCTATACCTTGAGCACCACCTTCTAAATTAAAGACTTGGGCGTCTTTTGGAAGACCGCCCCAAACCTTCTTTGCGCCCTTTTCTAAGTTAGAGGCTTTAGCACCCACGATTACCGTTACTGGTGATGCGTGGTAGTTAATGATGTCTGCAACATCAGTGCTAATTTCGTTATATGCACGGTTTATAGTGATGATGTCGTGTGCGTCCGAGAGACCCCACGGCGATCCTGAAACAGGAACATTAGGTATGTGAACTACAGGGATTACGCCAAGTGGATTTGGTCGTGAATCAATTAGTTCATCGTTGACATATTCTTCAATCATGTCATCGGTAAGAATTTCAGTGTAAGTAAATACTTGACGAGTACCTTCCAAAGATGTTCCCCAGAAACGATACTTTTGTTTAAATCTTAATAATCTTGTTCTATCATGTGGATGAAACTCTGGAAAACAGAATGAAGAGTTCATAGGAAGAATACGAACACGCCCAGGATGTAATAGGTTTGCAGAATCTGTCCAAGGTTCTTCGTATGCTACTTTAACAAAACAATCTCCAGTAATTCCGCCTTGCTGTCCCATTTCAAGAAGGACACGCATTTTGTCATTATCTACTTCCCAAACACGTTCCAACCTGTCAGGTACAATTGCCTCAGTCGCTTTTGGAGAACGAAAATGAACACCACGACCAAAGGTAAAACGAGACAAGTAATCATTAAAAGCCCGATAATAATTAACGGCAATTTGCATCTCACCTTGCTCACGACGATACCCCCAATGGTGTCCTAAATACATTGCCCAGTTGAGTGAATAACGGTTTAAACGTGGACCATGAACTTCAAATTCTTCATCGGCAAGTTCTACTAATCCAAGTGGAGAAATAGAAATAGTTAAGTCAGAAGATGCCGCTCTATACGACGGCGGACTAAAGTCCAAAAATGACATTACTTCTTGCCTTTATCTTTTTCTTTTGTAGATTTTTTTACTTCTTTTTTGTTTTCACGTTTTTTATTATCTGCGTTTTCTTGTTTTTTCTTTGCCATATTTGCACGACGACTTGCTTCAGTAGTTTCAATATATTGTCCACCTGCTTGTTGATACTTTTTACTAACCCAAGCACTTGCTCCTGGATTTGGATAAGAAGAGTACTTAGCCCGTGCTTGTGCAACAAACATTGCATACAATTTTGGGTTAGCAGGTTTACGCATTTACGTCTCCTCCGTAGATGACCAATCTCCGCTCATACCCTATAGCATGAGCGGAGTTAGGTGTTAATAAGTTACTAGTCGTTTACGACTGTTGGTGATTGACGCTCTGTGCGTCCACCTGAACGAGCAACTGTCTCAATCTGAGCGGCTGAGTAGTCGTTCATTGTTCCATGTGCAAACTCACCAAGATAAGTTGGTGCTTCTGCCCATGCAGCAGAACCTACATGTGCACGTTCTGCTAATGTTTCAGCAGCAGATTTTGTATGAACTGGAGCATTACGGTTTGGACGACCAGCCGCAGTGGCAGATCCTTGTTCCATTCCTAATTGAAAATCATTTGGAACATCAGTATCAGTTGCAATACCTTCTTCGAAACGAAGTGGTCCACGGCGAGTTGCATTGTCTGCACCCTTGCGCTCATAAACCTGTGGTGCACGCTCTGGGAAACGAGGTGCTGGTGAAATTGTCATTTATGACTCCTTAAGGATTGATTTGGGAAAGGCCTTTTCCTTGGTAATAGTTTCCACCCTTTTTAGGCTTTTGTGTGGTTTAACTAGAAAAAAGGATTGCTAGAAGTAACAACTTCTGGCATAACTAAATCTTGTGTTAAAGAACATGCTATGCCTAAACTATCCACAAAGTCATCATGGGCGTATGATTCATCAGGTGCAGCCACTAAAAAATTTGGACCCTTATATTGAACCTCAGCATCAACCATCTGTTGATAAAACCGTTTCCAAGTCCGAAGTCGTCGAGTCTTGGCATGAGCAGGCCAAGAAATCATCTGACGTTGAATTAAAGCCTGCAAATGTTTCCACCTTTTGGATTGCTCTGAAGGACTGGATGTTATAGGCATTACTTCTGCTCTTGGTAATAAAAGTTTTAAACGTTGAGCAACTGCGTCACCTACACCGTTAGCGTCTACACCAACTGCTAACACATCATAATTACTTAAGAAATTAACAATTTGAAAATATTGTTCTTCCCAATCATCGCCTTGTAGTTCTAACCAGTTAAGGATTCGATGATCAAAATAACCAAACTCGTCAGGACGATCCCAATCAACCCAAACAACAGTAATAACTGTACTGTCAGTTTTACGAGCAGGGTCAATGCCGACAACAACTGGGGTCTTGTGCCATACCTTAACAAGTTCTTGAGAAGTGTCCCCCAAGTTGTCCATAATCGTAGAAGTAACAAACATACCCCTCTCTAGTAACCACTTGCAGTTATAAGACATCTGAAACTCATCGGACTCTTCTCCAATACGTAACATTTCTTTACGAATAAATTTTTCATAATTTGGATTAAATTTTGATACATCTTTCCAATCCCATTGAAAATGATTTTGTCTATTACCTTTAGTAGTTTGTCTTCTACGGTTTAATTGAATAGATCTATAAAAATTATTCTTACTTGTAGTTGGAGTTCCTGTTTTAACCATAGTTCCTGCATAGTATGCAAGCATAGGAGAAATAGATTTAGATACAACAAAGTCGTCTGCTTCTTGACATTCATCAATAACAATTAAATGGAAAGACTTAGATTCAATTTTTGCACGAGGGTTAGCAGTCATCATAGTAATTGTTGAACCAGATTTCTTTAATTTAATTTGACGAGTTACTCCACCAACTCGAATTGCGGAGTCATCGATTTCAACATCACCCATAATATCTACGGCTCTTTCTGATGTTAAACGTGTTACAGCACGACCAAATAATGTTTCAGCCTGTGATTCCGTAGGAGCAAATAGACCAACCCATACTCCATCTTTAAATTTACCTAATAAATCTGGGTATAGTTTTGCAAGACGTGGAAGTAAAATCATTAATGTTGCTACAGTGTCTGCAACAGTTTCAGATTTACCTGACTGACGTGATGCTAAAGCAGTTACTTCTTCGCCATCATTAATAATAACTGATTCCATAATACGACGTGCTAAAGGTTTTTGATACGGGTGTAAATCATGTCCTACCAAAACTTTTAAAAAGTCCATTATTTTATCAATTAATTTATTTACAAATTGTTGAGATAATTCATCTAATTGTTCTTCAAAATTTTCATCTACAGGTGTTTCATCAGTTTGATAAAACTCAGGATTAATTTCCTCAAACTTATCTTTATCGTATCCAGATTCCATAGTGTCCTTATTAAATAGCGAAACCCATCACTAGGATGGGTTAACGCCTGACCTGTAAGAGAGTAAGACAGTTAATCATAACACAGTTTTGGAACGTCGTTTTAATTCTCTAGCAATTGCTTGGAATGCTTCAGCACCCATAAGAATTTCATCAAGGTCTGATTCACTCTGCTGTCTTTGCCAAATTGTAATATGTTTGCCAATTGTGTACATCGACTGCTCCATCCATGAGATCAAATCTGGAGTAGGGATTGTTGACACCCGCTTCTCTATCCGAGTCTGGGGCTGGTGTCCAACCTGCTTCTTCTGAAAAATCTTCATAAGTTAAATCCCGCCTTTCTAATGCCAAGTTTAATGCTTCTTCCTCTGTTCTAGTACCTTCCCATTTGCCAAGGGCCAAGGCCTTATACCTTGGTAATCGTACTATATAAGGAGTAGATGTCCTATATGGCGGCTCTATCTCTTGCGTCCAGCCACGAACTATAACCTTGAACCCCCACTTAAATGGAAAGTTAGTTAATTGGACAAAGTATTTAGATCCGATGTTATGCACCTTTGGCATTGTTACCTACTCTTTGGTCGTTTTGTATTCTGTCTCTTTGTTCCACTGTAATTTTGTTTGCCTTGATTCTTTAATTGTAGTGCACGAGTTAACCTATACAGAGATTGCCGTGCATATGAAGGAAGGCTATTTACATTTGCTGGACCTCGTGGGTGATAATCTAACTCTTGATAAATATATTGACCCTTTGAGATACGGGCTTTAAATGCCTGCCATTGAACTGGGCTCACCTCGTAGTAGTTATAAAAGGTTCCATCACGAAATACTACAGTAATTACTTCACGGCTCTTGTCATATCCAGCCGCAACTGTGCGTGGACGCTCTGGATTGCTTGTAGAAGTTGGTACAACTGATAATGGTGCTGGTTCATCAGATTCACCATATTGAGGACCTTGTTCACCAGGAACAATTAATTCACCAGTATCCTCATCAACATCGTATGATTGACGATAGATAGAACGATCAACAAATTGACCTTGCGAATCTACATAGTAGACATCGCTATCTAATCCTGGCGCTAATGCTTGACCTGCTAAATTTCTAGAAGATGCAGTTTTTGTTGATTGGGGATTGTAATAATTCATTGATTCATTAGCATTTAATAAAGATATAGTTTCAAAAAACTCGCCTTTAGATGCGGCGGTAGGTAACCCTGAAAATGGACTCTGTCCTAAAACATTAAACATTCCACGGGTTTCCTTTTTAGAAAACCCGTAGACAGAACCTGCTCCTATTGCTTGCTGTAACTCCTGTGCAGACGGAAGAGCCGCTTTTTTACCACGGGCTGATCCCCCGCCTGCTACACGAGCCATATTAACTATTTACTTATGCCCAAGGTGTAACAGTTACTGTTGCACCAGGTACTACGCTGTTTTGTGCTGCTGCAAGTGACTGAGTCTTAATTGTTGCTGTTGCACCAGTTAATCTAGTTCCAGGTGTAATAGCGCCTGTATCTGCAACTGTCCATCCTGAACCTGCAATAATAAGCGTGGTTCCTGAACCACCAGTTATAGTCCAAGTACCAACAAGTGCTGTTGGAATACCTGTACCTGCTGCAATAGTTACCTTAGTACCTACAGGCCATGTACCTGTTCCACCAGAAACATATACCGTTGCTGCAGTAGTAGCAGTTACGTTAATACGAGTTGGTTGAGTAGCAGTGTTTGTTGCACCTGATGCAGTGATAACAGTTAATGAAGCATCCTTCATTGCGTCAACTGCAAGTGCTGTTGTAAATCCAAGTACTGAAGGTACTAGTACGTAGTCAGTTGTTCCGACTACATCTTCGCCTGCTGTATTTGGTGAATATTGTGGATAACCATTCCAACCTGAAAGAGCGTTGATGTGGCTGTCTAATGCTGGGTCTAAACGATTTGCTAATGCATCTGGGCGAGCATCGTTTGGTTGCATTGGCATATTTCCATATACAAAGTCAATTGCGACCTCACCTGCGGTATCAAGAAGATTACCGTTGTTATTTGTAGCCATTGTTCTTCTTTCTCTAGAGAGTAATTGTTCACCTCATGCGCTTAGAGGCGCATCAAGTCTACTTAAAATCCTCACAGTTATGGTCTTCAAGTTCGATTGTTTCTAGGATAGAGTCACAATCTCTACATTTAAAGAAACGAACATCATCTAGAGCAACATGCAAAGAATCTGAGTGGTATTCGCTCTGATCCATTTGAGGTTCAGCCAAAACCTCTGGAGGAAAAGGTCCTCTAGGACTATGGGAAGATTTTGGAACATAATGACCTTGTACCGCAAATTTGCGAATAAGTTTCATTTATTGTTCCGACTTTTTTGAAGCCTTCTTAACTGGTTTAGGTTCTTCTGGCATTTCAGATAGAGTTACAGCAAGAGTTTCTAACGCACTCTCTTTTGCTTCTTTAAATTCTGTTGTAATTTTTAATAAACCAGCACGTCTTCTGGCATCTAAAAATTTTGGTAAATCTTTACCACAATAAAATATAGAACTATTTTTTGAAATTTGATACTCATACATTGCTTCTTTATCGCAATTAGCACATTTCATTTACCACTCCAATCCGTGAGAGAATTTCTTACTCTCTGTGTCTACATCTGCTCCGCCACCCATTGGTCCTGGACGAGATGGTTCTGGGAATACCCTAGAGAGTTGTTCCTTCATTTGTGGGTCAACCTCTGGATGATCTGAAAGATTTTGGGCTTTAGTCCAAAACT
>Ga0209499_1002836_pt1 | contig 10885 bp, 9 predicted proteins | sample C_130208_EF_Meta_FD_187306 | JGI IMG/M metagenome (GOLD analysis project Ga0209499, IMG submission 187306) | Freshwater microbial communities from Lake Croche, Canada to study carbon cycling - C_130208_EF_MetaG (SPAdes) (version 2) | ecosystem: Environmental > Aquatic > Freshwater > Lake | place...
TGTAAACTTATACAATTTACTCAGCCAATCGAAAACGTTTGCGTATACAAAAACTATACATTATATATTTTATTTTTTACACAATAAAATCATCCTTTTAAAGTAAATGAAGAGTTAATTTTAATTCAATGTTTTCTAAATGATAAGTTAATGTTAAGGTATTTCGGGTATAATTTAGTTGTATTTAATAGCATCAAACCGACTAAATATACTTTTTTTTATATTAAAATTTATGAATACTAAAAAAAAGAGCATAATAAAATTAATTTATGATAATTATTAGAATAAGGACATATTAAACAAAAAAAATGAATTATTAGTAAAAGCTAAAACTAAACATAATTCAATAAAGAAGATAAATTAAACTAAAATCTAAATATTAATCAATTATTATTTTTTTAGTTATTCTATTATTAGATGTTTGTAAAACGCCTAAATAAATTCCTTTTGGCAAACTCGAAATTGAAACAGATTCGATTAGCTTAGCATTTGAAACAGGAAATTTCAAAACTTCTTTTCCCTCAATATTAATAATAGAAAAAGTGTATTCTCTTTCAGTTAAAGAACCCATATTAATATTCAAACTGTCTTTTGATGGGTTTGGAAAAAAACTAACATTAAAATCCGATTCATTTTTTGGACTTGACAATGTATTGGCTTGAGAAAAATGTAAAGTTGCACCAATGGTAGCTTTAGCAACATTATAATTATAAACTGGATCCATATATATAATGAAATCAGAATTGGTATGTTTGTGAGTTGTTTCATTAGTTTCGAAAAAACCAGTTATGATTTCATCATTGCTTTGAAATGGCATATAATCAGAAGAATAGGCCCTATCTAAAAAAGTATTTAGCGGAGAATATAATGCTACACAATTCATTAACTGAGTTGTCATAGTTGATGATGCAGCATTATTGGTAGATGGATTGGCACTCATATCTCTTTCGCAAGTAATTGTATTATTGGTCATTCCAGCCACGCCACCAACTTCATCTAAATTAAATACCAATCTGATATTCATCTTGGGATTAGTCCCATTTACTATAGACGAAACATAATGTTGACTTCCGAACAATCCATCTTCTTCTCCACTAAAATTTATAAATTTAATAGAATACTCTGTTGGGATATTAGCCAACAAACGAGCCGTTTCTAAAATACATGCAACACCACTTCCATTATCATTTGTTCCAGTCCCCCCTATTGAATCGTAATGCCCACAAACAATTACATATATATTAGGATAAACCGTTCCGATTTTGGTTACAACCAAATTTTTTACAACATCTGAAGCACCTGAATAAGTATATGGATCCTCTTGGATTTGATTAGCTGTATAACCATAACTCAAATAGTTACTTTTTAACCAATTCAAAGTGTTTTGTAACTGAACGGTTCCTCTTCTTTTCATACCTAATGCCTCAAACTCGGTTAAATTATTTGTAATATTTGTCTGTGAACATTGGTTAACCACATCGGCATATGCTTGAACAAAAGTCTGACCAAAAGATTGATTAGCAATCGATAAAATAAAAAGTGAAAAAAATAAAATTTTCATATTGAAATTCATATAAAGTATGTATTAAATTAATTATTTAATAAGTTTCAATTTTTTTAATAAAGAATTTGATACTTGATTAAATTCTTCAGAAATAGCAAGTTTAAAATTTACAAACAAGTAAAAGATGGTAATTAAAATGGATTTTAAAATAATATTAATGATCGGTGAAATGGCGATTGTTCCAATAAAAATTCCATCTAAAGTAAAATCCCAAAAGTAAAAAATTAAAAAACAAACTGCTAATATCCCTAATGAATAGATAGTTTTGATTGTAAATGGATATAATTTCATCTTATTAACCACAAAAATCAATTTAGTTGTATTGTAAATAGCAACCGTAATCAAAGTTGCCAACGCAGAACCAAAAATTCCATACCTAGGAATCAATATCATATTCAATCCAATCATTAATAAAACCGTAACAACACCAAATAACAATACGGACTTGTAATATTTTGTATTTACAATTATCGAGTTATTATTTCCTAAAAGCACATCATAGAACTTGGATAATCCAATCATAAAAACAACACTTATACCACCACTGTAATTATTGGGAATTAAAAGATATAATTGCTTAATATTTAAAAAAATTAATAACATCAAAAAACCTCCAATCAATTGAAGATTAATCGCACTTTTTTTATACAAATCGTTTAACTCATCGTATTTATTTTCGACGATTAATTTTGCAGTAATAGGTGCCACAATTTGAGTCATTGCTCTACTTGGAACCGCAATTACAGTTGCAATAAATATCGCAACAGCATACAACGCATTTTGACTAATTTCTTTGTAGAGTGGAATCATCACTTTATCAAAATCGACTAACATTACTGCAACTCCACCTGACACAATAATAAAAAAAGAATAGCAAACGATTTCTTTAAAATTTTCTGGAATCACAAATCTAAAAACAGGTCTTTTCACTGAAAAAGCATACCATTTCATTCCGATAAGTTGTGCCAAATACGATAAAGCTATTCCATAAACACAAGTATCTTTGGTAATCCAATTCAAATGAACTGCTATAAGCAAAATCATAATTATCAGTCGGTACAGCACTTCGCTAATTAAGTTTCCAACCACCGATTTCATATGAACTTTTACCCAAGCATAAAAGACCTCAAAATAAGCCATAAATAATCCTACCAAAGGAATCAACCAAAAAAACGATTTTAATGATGGATTTTCAATTACCCAACCGTTTGAAATTGGAGAATAAAAAAAGTAAAACAATAAACTAATTGGAACTATTAAGAGGAAAGGGAAAAATAACATAAAAGTAAGAAATTCCTCTCTTTTTTGTTCTGTTTTATAATGTGAAAAGAATCGTATCAAGGTACTTTGTGCTCCAAAAGCCATAAACGGCATCATCAAATTAGCACCCGAAAGAATCGTGGAAACAATTCCGTAGTGCATTTTTCCTAGGAAATTAGTGTATAAAAACAATGCATTAATAGCTCCAATACCAAATCCGAAGAACGTGATAAAGGTGTTTTTAATAGATTGTGATTGTACGATTCCCATTTTTTAAGTTATGAGTTATGAGTTATGAGTTTTGATAACTTTTCCGTCAAACTCTTTCTGGAATACTGTTGCAAACCAACTGGAAGAATGTGTAATTTTCTCTCTAAATATAATTCAAAATAAGAAACAATAGTGTTTTTCAAACGCTCTTTTTCAACATAAGTAAAGAAATTACCTGTATTGGTAGATGAAATAATTTCGGCAAAATCAGAATCTTTGGGTCCAATAGCTATAATTGGTCTTTCAGAAACCATATACTCAAACAATTTACCAGGAATAATACTTTTCGTTTCAAGCGAATCGATTTCAATTAAAAGTAATACTTGAGATTTTCTTTGTTCAGCAATTGCTTCAGAATGTGAAACATACCCAAAATTATTGCAATAAGTTTCTAATTGAAATTTTGTAATGCTATCTAAAATTTCTTGACTAATCTTTCCAATTAACTTTAATTGAAAATGTGCTGCAAATGAGGTGTTTTCCAAAATCAATTCTTGTAAAACTTCCCACAAAACTTTAGGATTTCTATCGGATAAAAAAGAACCAATATGAGCCATTGTAAACTTTTCGTCCAATGATTGTTTGGCTGCATTTTCAAAATCATAACCGTTAGTAATCACCTCTATCGGAGTATGCGTGAGTAACATGAATTCCGCTTTGGTGGTTTTACTTGTCACTATAATCATATCAGCCGAATTCAGAACATTTCTTTCTAATTGCTTGTGTTTTTTTTTGGCATACGAAGACAATTTTAATGCTTTGTGGTAGCCAATGGTTGTCCAAGGATCTCGAAAGTCAGCAAACCATTTTACATTCAAATCTTGTTTTAATTTTAAACCAATTAAATGTAATGAATGAGGAGGTCCCGAAGTAACAACAGTATCAATATTATTTTCTTTAATGTATTTAGAAAGAAATTTCACCGAGGGATATACCCAATATTTTCGGGCATCAGGAATAAATAAATTTCCTCTAATCCAAAGCAATGCTTTTTCTAAAAACGATTGCTTTTTCTTATTTGGAATTATTCCGGAGCTTATTTTTTTTGTTTGTTTTTTCGATAAAAACCCAGCTAAATGATACGGTTCAAATATTTTGTTTTTAAGGATAATTGCTTTATCGGAAACCTCATTAATCAAATCTTCATCAACAATTGGATAAGTTGGATTTTCAGGAACATAAACAATAGGTTGAATATTAAAATCAGGTAAATACTTTACAAACTTTAACCAACGTTGCACTCCTGGTCCGCCTGCTGGTGGCCAATAGTAGGTTATGATTAACAGTTTCTTTGGTTCAGTTTTCAAATTTAGTAGTTAGATTTTTTATTAATTTTTTCTAACTCTTCAATATCCAATTGATCTTTTGGTCTGTTAGATGCTTTTTTGGCAATAATTAAATTATCGTAATCTATAAAATAAACGGGGATTTCGTTTATCTCAGCTATGTATGCTTTATCTGATAATTCTTGAAAATTAATATTCTCTAGACCTTTAACTGAAGTCATAATATCCAAACGCAAATTAAAATTCAACGTAATATCCGTCCAACCAGGAACAAATTGCATTGTCTTAATATTTTCGAAATCTCCTATTCCTAATTGTTTTAATGCTTCTCTTAAATTTTCTCGATTCTCAATGGAATCTTCAATAAAAATATCAATATCACCAGTATTTCGACCATAGCCATATATATTGACCGCAAAGCCTCCAATAGTCAAGTATTTGACTTTATTTAATGAAAAGTACTTCCAAATTTCAATTATTTGAATATTCATTTAATTACTTGGATATTTTTTTTGCTTTTTTCAAATGATAAGAAATTTCAATAATTGCCATCAATTTTTCATAGCGCATTTGTGGGGTCATTTTTCTAACCTCTTCAATATAACGTGCTTCCATTAACTTTGGATGCTCATGATTTAGCGTGGTTGGTTTCATTTAAATTAAAAATAATAAGTCAAAATTACGAAATTTAAATTTATGATTTTTTCTGCTTTTTGTTTTCAAAATAAATCCCTCCAACCAAAAGCAACAACATTCCAATAGAACTTACTAAAGCAATTGTGCTTCCAGTTTTTACAACTTTTGGTTCAAATTTAAATTCTATGGTATGTTTTCCTAATGGTATTGGCATTCCTCTCAAAGCAAAATCTACTTTTAGATAACCCGATTTTTTCCCATCTAAGTAGGCATTCCAACCATCTTTATAATACATTTCAGAAAACACTGCAAAACCAATGTTTTTATTATTAGAAGTATATTTTAAATAATTTGGTTTGTTATAAGTCAATTTAATTGTAGCTGTAGAATCAACTTTGTAAGGTTTGTCAATGCTAGCTTTTCGTAAATCATCTTGAAAAACAGCTGTAATTTTAGTATCCAATTTATTCAACGCTTTCATTTCATCATCATTCGATTTTACTGCTTTTAATTTGGTGATGAACCAAGCATTTCCATTCGCAGTTGGATTTACACTTGCCACTTCTTCGCCTTTATCATTTTGTTGGATAATGTATTTCACATTCAACATATCCAACACTTCTTTGTTGTTTTTAGAAATTTGATAATCAAACAACTCTTGCATTTTTCTTGGGCGCACTGCCGAATAACCACCAATTGATTTATGAAAATAAGACGCTTTGGCATTTAAAAAACCTTCCACATCTAAAACACGGAAATTAGTGGTGTCTTGCATAATTTGCATATCAGTTTGCGATGGTTCAAAAGGAACATCAACTTCATGCGCACTTACAAAATCTTTATTGCTTACATAGTTTTTATCCACAAATACCAAATCAGCAACCATAAATAATCCTACCAAAATAACTGCTGTTTGTTGAACTAATTTATTTTTAGTGTTCATGTAAAGTGCCAAAGCCGAAATTGCAATAAAGAATCCAGAACGCAACAAATCGGCTGCATACAAACTTCTTCTGTCTTCTTTTAATGCATCAATAAATCCAACACCAAAAGATTTATCCTGACTTTGACTAAACATTTGTCGTAATTGTCCGTCTAATTCTCCCGAAAAATCAAATAAACTTCGGCATAAAAACAACAAGACCAACAAACCTAAAACGGTTGCTGCCGTTTTCCAAAGGCTGTCCCATTGCTTTTCTTTATCTGAAGTAAAAAAAGAATGTAATCCAATAATTGCCAGAACCGGAAAGCACAATTCTAATACTACTTGAATTGAGGAAACCGCTCTAAACTTATCGTAGAATGGCAGGTAATCTATACATAAATCAGTTAAAACCGAAAAGTTTTTTCCCCAAGAAAGCACAAGAGAAAGTAATGCTCCTATTAAAAATACATATTTAATTTTTCGTTTGTCGTGGTACAATCCAAGAACTGCCAAAAAGAAAACTACCGCACCAATATATGCCGGAGCGGCAACAATAGGTTGTGAACCCCAATAGGTTGGAGCATAGGAATCGGTGAATTGTCTCGCTTCTTCTTCTGAAGCACCATATTTTAACATATAATCGTAAACTGAAGAATCATTACTTAATTTTTCGCCATTGCCACCGCCAAAAAGACGAGGTGCAATTAAATTCAAACTTTCTGCAACGCCATAACTGTATTCGGTAATATAACTTCTATCTAATGTTGACCCGTCTGTTTTCTTAGTTCCATCTGGATTGAAACTCAATTCACTTTTACCTCGAATACTATAATCTGTAAATTCTTTGGTGGCTAACAAACTAGTGGCATTAGCACAAATAGCAAAGAGTAAAGCCACAGCAAAAGTTCCTCCAACCAATAGCAATTCTTTGAAGTCTTTGTTTTTAATGAATTTGTAGGCATAATAGATTCCTAAAACCAACAGCAAAAACAACAAATAATACGTCATTTGAAAGTGATTAGCATTGATTTCTAAAGCTACAGCAAGCATCGTAAGTAATCCTCCAACGATGTATCGCTTTCTAAAAACTAGTATTACTCCTGCTACAACAAGTGGCATATATGCAATTGCATGCGCTTTTGCATTATGTCCTACACCCAAAATAACTATCATATAAGTTGAAAAACCAAAAGCTAATGCACCAAAAAATGCTTTTAACGGGTCAATTTTAAGTACTAAAAGCAATCCATAAAACCCGAAAAAGTATAGAAACAAATAATCGGCAGGTCTTGGCAGAAAACGCAACATATCATCTAATTTACCTATAAAATCATTTGGATATTTTGCACCCAATTGATAGGTTGGCATTCCACCAAAAGCAGAATTCGTCCAATATGGTTCAGCATGTTCGGTAGCTCTAAAATCATTTTGTTCTTTTGCCATTGCAGTATATTGAACAATATCCGACTGGTAGATTTTCTTTCCTTGCAAGACAGGGAAAAAGTAAATTAAGGCAATAAAAATAAAGCCAAGAAGGGCTAATAGATGAGGATATAACTTTTGAATCTGCTTCATTTTATTATATTAATTTTTAGGTTTTAGAATCTAAGGTTCTTGGTATCTGAAGTACTTACTCAATCTCTTCATAATCAATATAATCCCCTACTTTTTTAGTTTCGTGAGGTTTATCGCTTTTATTAGTTTGAGTTTGTTGCGCGTTATTTTGATATTTATTTTGCTGTTGTTGGAATTGCTCACTTGCTTTTTGAACCACTTTTTTTGCCAAAAGGGGTAAAAACAATCGCATTAAAAACTTGATTACATAATAGATGATGAAGATAATAATAATATCTTCAATCAAACCTTGAAAAGATGCCTCTTGCATATCCTGATTTTTTTTGTCAAAAATACTAAATTACCTCATTCAAAATTAGCATTCTCTCTTAAATAAATAATAAAATATAGTACATTTGAACTTCTAAAATTAGAAAACTTATTATCAATCTTATGAAATTTAAACTTTTAACACTTTTTATTGGTCTTTTTACAGTTGAAAATAATTTCGCTCAATATACCGATGTCATTAATTCCAATAGACCTGGTAATTCAATGTCGGCTTTTTCAGTAGGAAAAACGATTATTCAAGGGGAAACGGGTTTAAATTATATTAATGAGCAACACCAATTACTTGACTATACTGTTAAAGGCTTTGCCACTGATTTTACAATTCGATATGGATTTTATAAAGAAGAATTAGAGGGATTAATAAACATCAACTATCAGAACGACAACTACACTTCCGATTATTTTGATATTCATAGAAATACTATAAAAACAAGCACTATCGGTTTAAAATATTTATTTTTTGACCCCGATAAAAACTATGAAAAACCAGTTGATTTTAAGAGTTGGAAAGCCAATCACAAATACAGTTGGCACCAATTAATTCCGGCACTCTCTGGATTTGCCGGATTTAATTACAATTCAGGTATTAGTTCATTTTTAAGAGGAGATGAACCTGTTAAAAAACTTACACCAAAAATCTATTTAATTACTCAAAATCAACTTTCTGGGGCTTGGGTATTAGTTACTAATTTTTTTTTAGATCAAATAGCATCACCCTATCGTTCTATGGGATATGTAGTAACGCTAACCAAAGGTTTTAATGACCAATGGTCAGGATTTATAGAAAATAAAGGGATAAAAGGCACCTACTATTCTGATGGAATTTTTACTGCTGGTGCGGCCTATTTGTTTGCTGAAAATTTTCAGTTGGATGCTTCAATTAGCCATAATTATAAAAATACACCTAAAATATTAAATGCTGGTATTGGTTTTTCATGGCGATTTGACGACAATTATGAAGATGTATTGTTAAGATTTCCAAAAAAAGACGATAAGAAAAAAGATAAGAGTAAAAAAGATAAAAGCATCAAAGGTAAAGACAAAGAAAAAGCCAAAAAACGTTTGGATGAATTTCAAGTTGAAAAGCCCTAAGACAATATGATTACAATAAAAGAAGTCAACACAAAATTTTTATTAAAAGAATACGTTAAATTTCCATTTGACTTATACAAAAGCCATCCTTATTGGGTTCCTCCTTTAATTTCAGACGAGTTAGAAACATTTGATAAAACCAAAAACCCAGCATTTAAAAGTGCCGAAGCTTATTTTTATTTAGCTTATAAAGACGATAAAATAGTAGGGCGAATTACTGCCATTATAAATTGGGATGAAGTAAATAATCAACAAAAAAAGAAAGTGCGATTTGGCTGGTGGGATGTTATTGACGATGTTAAAGTAACTGAAGCACTGCTCGAAAAAGTATATGAATTGGGAAAAAAACACCAATTAGAATATGTTGAAGGTCCGATGGGATTCTCGAATTTAGACAAAGTGGGGGTGCTTACAGAAGGTTTTGACGAATTGGGGTCGATGATTACATGGTATAATTATCCGTATTACAAAAAACATCTTGAACAATTAGGTTATATTAAAGAGAAAGAATATTTAGAAAATAAATTTCCGTTCGCTAATGTAAAAACCGATTCTTTTGAGAAGATTGTTCCGTTAATTAAGAAACGCTACCAGATACGCGAATTGAATTTTAAAGATACTAAATCAATCTTGCCTTATGTTGATAAAATGTTTGATTTATTTAATGCTTCTTATGTCAATTTATCATCGTTCGTAGCCATAACCGATGTTCAAAAAGAGTATTTTAAAAAAAAATACATCAGTTTTATCAATCCAGAGTACATCAAATTTGTGATGGATAAAGACAATAATATGGTCGCTTTTAGTATTGTGATGCCCAGTTTTTCAAGAGCGCTACAAAAAGCTAACGGCAAATTATTTCCATTTGGATTTTATCATTTATTAAAAGCAAAAAAAGAAAGTAAGGAGGTATTATTTTACTTAATTGGCGTCGCTCCCGAATACCAAAGCAAAGGCGTTACAGCAATTATTTTTGAGGAATACTTTAAAACCTTTACCGAAAAAGGCATCAAAGATTGCATCAGAACTCCAGAGCTAGAAGACAATATTGCCATTCATCAATTATGGAAACATTTTGACCCAAAAATCTTTAGACGAAGACGAACATATCGAAAAGAAATATAAACAAAAAATCCATTCAAAACTGAATGAATTTTAATATCTAAAGTCAAAATTATTTAAGCATCTAAATCGACTGTAGTAGCTTCAGCAATTTTCTTGTAGGTTCCATTAACTAATTTCTCACGGATAATTTCAAAAGCAGTTAAGGTTTCCTCTATATCATATAAAGAATGTGAAGCCGTTGGAATCATTCTTAATAAAATAATCCCTTTTGGAATTACTGGATAAATTACAATCGATAAGAAAATACCATAATTTTCTCTTAAGTCATTCACCATAACCATCGCTTCTGGCACACTTCCTTCTAGATAAACGGGCGTCACACATGTGTTAGTATCGCCAATATTAAATCCTCTAGCTTTCAATCCGCCTTGTAGCGCATTTACATTTTCCCAAAGTTTATCTTTTAATTCGGAATGATTTCGCAATAACTCTAAACGTTTTAATGCCCCAACAGTTTGAATCATTGGCAACGCTTTTGCAAACATTTGAGATCGTAAATTGTATTTTAAATAATCTATGATATCTTTATCGGCAGCGATAAAAGCCCCAATACTAGCCATTGATTTGGCAAAAGTTGAAAAATAAACATCAATACCGTCTTGACAACCTTGCTCCTCGCCTGCCCCTGCTCCTGTTTTTCCTAGAGTTCCAAACCCATGAGCATCGTCTACTAACAAACGAAACTTGTATTTCTTTTTCATTTCAACAATTTCTTTCAACTTTCCTTGTTGTCCTCGCATGCCAAAAACACCTTCAGTAATAAATAAAATTCCACCTCCAGTTTCTTCAGCCAATTTTGTAGCGCGCTGCAGGTTTTTTTCC
>Ga0209499_1002838_pt1 | contig 10874 bp, 18 predicted proteins | sample C_130208_EF_Meta_FD_187306 | JGI IMG/M metagenome (GOLD analysis project Ga0209499, IMG submission 187306) | Freshwater microbial communities from Lake Croche, Canada to study carbon cycling - C_130208_EF_MetaG (SPAdes) (version 2) | ecosystem: Environmental > Aquatic > Freshwater > Lake...
TATCCTGAAAGATTATATCTGGCCTCAACTCTTAGATCGCCTGAAATTCAAGGCTGATGAAATTGTACTGACTGATCCGGCAATAAAGCATATTATCGGCGAGTATTCTGGCGAAGAAAAAGGTGTTCGTACTCTCATTCGTACGGTAGAAGGTATGATGACTCGTTTGAATATGTTGAGAGTCATGCAGGACGAATCAATGAAAGAACATTCGTTCTATGTAGAGTACACGTCTCCATTTACTTTGACTGAGTCGGTAGTTCGGAAACTTTTAACCGATTTGGCGAAGAAGGAGCCGGAGCATTGGAGGGTGATGTACAACTAGACATTCTAATAAAACTCCAATTACATGATTCACACGTATACACCGTTTTTACATACGTTGACATCCAGTTCACATTAAGTGTGAAATAACTGTTCGCACACTTGGGACACACATGTGTCTTTTCAAACATTTCTAATAGATCCTGCATTTTGACCGCCTGATTCTTGAAACAAGAAAATAGATTTTTAAACTGGCCATATGCTTGCAAGAGTGAACGCTCCAACGAATCCCACAACAGTAAAAAATATGCAGCGTCGGGTCCGTGCAGTATTACGCTCCAAACGGTCCTCTTCCTCCCTTGCTAGTTCCAACTCAACTTCCGCGTCCATCCACGCTTGAAAAGCATCATTGTGTTCCTGGTACAAACGATTGCGCTCCTCAGTAAGTTCTTCAACGGTTGTCATTATTTTGGTTAGGATTGTTACGTTTAAGTTAGTTATGAACGAAGTGGTTCTAGCCACGTTTCCCACTCTCCTTCAGGAACATTGTTCTCACGCAAGATGGCTGCTCCTCGGGATTCACGCTCTACCTGGTTCTCAAGATCCATCAACTTTCCAAACTCGCGTCCCAAAATTGTATTGACCGACTCTTTCTGTCCAATGCCTTCAAGGTATCCTTGGAGAACGTTACAAATACGACTCAAATTACCTTGTGCGCACATCCCGATATTATCACGCAATTCGGATGCCAGGATCTTTTTCAAATCTTGTTTATCCGGAGAGCGTTGAATAAACTGCCATACTCCATCCATAACCTTGCCGAAAATACCAGGCTCCAAATCGTAAATAGTAGCATCCGAACAGTACATTGAAGTGAACTGCCATACGGATTTGGGCGACAAATGACAGAACAGGATCATTTGTTTGTACGTCATTGACAACTTCTTTGACTGCCACTTGTAGATATCGGGAACTGGGATTTTCAGGATTTCTTCCACATTCTTCTTGGTTTGCTCTACTACCATTTGGGTATGTACGTTCTGATTATCGTTCGCGAACCGCGCAAGAACGTTCGGGTTAGGTAAAGCCATGGCTCGGGCGCCTAGACGCTGAGCTGCTGGACCACCAACTACTTCTCCTCCCCATCCACGAATAGGACCGGCATTCTCGGCATCTTGCATTGCCCGAGCCATAAACTCGTCTAAATGCCTAGTTGTTTGTGCTATAATCATGTTCAGACGAGCTGTGAGTACTGGATTAATAACGGGATCCGTAAGCATTGCCCGAGCCTCATTCCGTAACTCTTCCACTCCAATAATGAAATGGTTGCGATGTTCAAGATTTGCCCATTGCCTTGTTATCCATGTCCTGAACTGGTTCATAGACGTATTCATCGCTGTAATTTGGCGACCCATGCGTGCCGGCGCATCGGGATCACGACCTCCATTTGCTGCAATTTCAGCTGTTTGAGCATCACGTAGTTCCTGGAATTCATTGCGGTGCCGTACGGTCATATGTGCTTGCGCAATTGTTTGTTCGTTTGTGATCGCTCTCACTGCACGCTGATCAATTCCCGCTTGTACACGGCGAGTACTAAACTCTTCACGCTGTGCCTTTTCCTCAAACTTATGCTTGATCGCCAACTGTTCGGTCGCAAACCGGTGAGGACCCGTTTCTTCGCGCTTGGTTTCGTGCATACCGCAGTACTGAGAATTTGCCCGGTGGGCTTTGGAGCATTGCGTTCCTTTTAGGGTGTAAACTTGACACTTTATTGGATCCATGTTCCGTAGATTGTGGTGGGAAATTATTTCCGTTGAAAAATTTCCGTTTTTTCATGGAAAGCCCATATAGTAACTCATTACGTAAAAGTACAAAGGTGCTGCCATCAGAAATGGCAGCGGTATATCGTCAGTCAATGCATAAATTACACACGTACTTGTGAAGTACAGCATGAAACATACTAGAAGAAACGCGTATATTTTTTGGTTGAGCATTTTGGTACTCTACTTCATATCTGCATCCTTCAATTCGTTTTCCTTGAACCATTCCTGGATTTCCGCTCGGTTTTTCAGCATGTTGCGACGATACGTTTCACGCAGCGTCGGTAGCGACATAATATGAACTCGCATATCACGCATTGCGCGCTTGATTTCGTTCATATCCCGCTCAGGCAAATCCATCAGCAGATGTCCTGCCAACCGATCTTCGGCTTTAGAGCGTTCTTTCATAGTTTCCCTGATCTGGTCAGGAAAGATAGCCATAGTCTCACGCGCACGCGCACGAGCCGCAGCCAGAATAGCAGAGCGAACACTCATCTTTGATGATAAACAGTTCATCCAAAGAAAAATATCCGTTTTTCTTCATTTTCAGAATACATTTCATTAATTATCATACATCAGGCTGCGGTAACAGGGGACATACGTCCGCGCTTAAGCACTACATGGATTACCCATCCAAATACCAGTACAATCGCAACCGACAACAATATGATAAGCACAAGTTCCGAACCCATTTAAGGCTCGGCAGTGTTTTCTTTTTCTTTTTTTATAGATACAATCTATCTTTTTGTAAATCCGTTTTTGTTCACATGCAAAAACGTTCGCTCTGAAATATCCCGATTGACATCCGCAACCTAGAATATTCAGATAGACGGAACGATAACCCTGTAATGAGAGTTTGAGATCTTATTTTGGTGTTGATCCAAACACCTTATTACTAGATAAAATCCTTTGCCACTGCTGGCTCTCCCCGAGGATTTTATCAAGTCCGGGGGGTTTCATGGGGAAAGAGTCTAGAATTTCCCCCACGTTACACTCTTTCTTGATATTGCATTCTTAAAATCCGTTTTTAAATGTTTACATGTTATCTGCAAACAATAGTAAATGAATATCGGGTTTTTCGTGAGACATTTTGGAGAACGTGGAACAGAAGTTTCTGTTTATGATTATGCGAATTATAACGAAGAGTTATTGAAAAATAAAAGTTATATTATTTGCTTCACTCAAGAAACACAGAGAAATATTGGGTTTCCTACTGTCAGGCATTCTTACGCCAAGTTTTCATCAAGGTTTCCAGTTATAGAAATTAACCATATGACAGAAATGAAAAATGTTATAGATAAATTTAACTTATCGTACTTTTACACTCAGACGCACGGATGGGGAAATGATATCTATCATTTCAACAATAAAGACATTTGGGGTAAAACAAAAACAATTATGCACTTTGTTTTTGATACAAAAAATCCTGAAGGAGATTATTGTATTTCTATATCAAACCACTTGAATACAATTCATTCTACAAATGTTCCAGTTGTTCCTTATATTGTCCACCTACCATCTTTAACTGAAAATATGCGCACCGAACTCAATATTCCAAGTGACGCTATTGTTTTTGGAAGACATGGAGGTATATGCCAATTTGATATCCCAATAGCTCATGAAGCCATCAAAGAATTTCTAAATTTGAATACCAATGCGTACTTCTTGTTCATGAATACGGCCAAGTTTTATGAACACCCTCGCATTATTTATTTACCCGTGAATGTAGATATAGAGTACAAAACAAAGTTTATCAATACTTGCGATGCAATGATACATGCTAGAAAAGTGGGAGAAACTTTCGGGGCAGCTGTTGCAGAATTTTCTTTTATGAACAAGCCTGTTATAACGTCTAATTATGGGGATCGTGAACACTTACTGATTCTTGGAGACAAGGCTATAATTTACGAATCAAAAGAACAACTTCTAGATATTTTTAAGAACATACGAACCATCATTCAGTCAAAAGATGACTGGAATGCTTATCGTGACTACACTCCTGAAAAAGTGATGGCTAAATTCAAAAATTTTGTTGGTTTTTGATTTTTTGCTCTTTGTTTCGTCAATCAGGATAGTAATCCATTCTCAATTCATCTAAATACCGCCGTCGTTTCTCGTCGCCATCATCATCATCTTCTAGTTCAGAAAGCCATACGGCATGCTGATCTTCAGGCACGTTGTGCGTGCGCATGATCTGTAGCGCCTTTTCACGCCGGACATTTGAGTCCGTAATGGACATAAGTCCCGGCAATTGGTCACCGAGAATTTCGGCGATAGATGGCTTGGGCATATCGTCAATATACCCTTGCAGGACATTGCACAGCCGGGTCAGGTTTCCCTGCGCACACATGCCGATATTGTCCTCTAGCTCAACCTTGAGCGTCTTGATTAGCACCTCCTTGTCGGAGGAACGTTTGATGTACTGCCAGACGCTATCAAGCGTCTTGCCGTAGATGCCGGATACCATATCATAAATGGTCTCGTCCGACGTGTACTTCTCCATAAGCAGTTTTCCTGCAGCAATAGAGAGTTTGCACTCGGCGATAATCTCGCCGGGCGTCTTGGCAACTGTATCCATGTTCCAGCCGTAATCGGCGGGTACAGGGATAAGAATCACCTTTTCAATGGTCTTCTTCACCACCTCGTTGACAGTCACCTCGCGGTGAATGTTTTGCCGATCTGCCGCGAACCTAATCAGGTCCTCGTCGTCGTCATGCTCTTCAGCAGGTCCAAGATCTTGTCGTGGGTCCCAGCGCCTTTGATTGCGCATAGCCCACAGCTCTTCTCGCCGATCGTTACGGCGCGCCAATTTCCGGCGGTGAACGATATCTGCTGCCGTGTCAGGCATCGCTGTTAGTCTGTCCACCATGCGGATGCGCTCGTGTCGGTGCCGAACCTCCATAATCTCAAGGTTCTCTATGAAACTCGGTTCGCCCTTGTTGGACGCCAGCATCATCGCACGCTCATTCACTTGCTTTTGAATCATTTCGGATTCTAGAACATGTTTGATGCCCGTAGACATCAAACCGTTGTAATGTAGCTTGCACCGCTCTTCCTTGAAAACAGGGTAGCGGCAAGGTCCAGCCTTGTAGTGGCGAACGGCAATGCACGACATTTTGATAGTCTTATCGTACTTGAGAAAATGAATTTCGTTTTCCTTTCTATGCTAAAATCAAGATATGCTACATCGTAATCTTACAAATGATAAATGGTTAGATGGTAAAAATAGGTTTGTAGGAGAACGTATATGTATAGAAAAAAGCGTAATTAATGGTCAAAAGTGGTCGTTCTATGTTGAGTATGTTGGGTGTACAGTCATGTGTGTCACATACGTTGACGACCATATTGCCAACATGTTTCCGTTGTCACGGTTATACTTATAAAATCTGACAATGTAATAGACTATCTGATGGGATCCTGTATGAGTAAACAACTTTCGCAATCTGCGACCTATTGAAACTCCAAATGAAGTGTATTTTTCACCACCTATGAAAACGAATATAAATCCTGGTAAATCAAAAATAGTAAAAGATGGGGTGTTCTTCTAGTAAGATTCGTGATCCTGATATTTCAGCACCACTTCACAAATGCTTTATTCCGTCATGCGATCTTCCTTCGGCACAAAAACATTCTTTCTGTGTCAATCACGATCCGCGCAATAAGGCAAGAAACTTAAAGTAAAAACGAAATTAAATTTATTGACACACATGAAGTCAACAAAATGAACGACGTTTACCATACAAAAATTTATGTGGAAGAGCAGCAAGTCAAAGACTTCTTCAATAATACTTTAGATGGAGTAGTGAAGGATGTGTTGTACGAGCTAACAGCCGCAGACGAGATCCATTTGGATCCGTTGATGTGTATTACTAAATACCAAGTTGAAGACAGGGTTCGTGACGCGTACGGAGAATCATCCACACACGTCACCTTCTTCTTCAGCCGCAAACTAGTTGTGAACAATATTCAATATGGATGGGATCAGTACTACATTATCGTAGAAACTATGCTCCGTGTCGTTGGCACGTAATTACCAAAAACGAATTTATTTAGGGTGAATAGCCCATTTTTCATATATCACTACTACTACTAAGATGTCTCTGACACCTTATACGAGTGCTGATCTGATTCGTGAGCGCGAGGCGTTTGAGACCGCCAAGGCGCGGGAGTACGTTAGCAATGCAGTAGAGAAGATTTACTATGCTGTGCGGAAGCATGCCGTTGAGACGAATGTGACTTCGTACGTCCACATCATTCCTGGGGGAATGTTCAATAATGTTCAGAGTGTTGCGGAAGCTATCCGCGACGAACTCTTTACGCTGTTTCCCGACTTTGGAGTCCATATTCAAGTTGTGAACTACACATATGACCGTGGTCGTAATGTGGTTGTGGGATGGCACAGTGTGCCTTAATAAACTAAAAACAAAAACGAATTTAATTTGGGTGAATAACCCATTTTTCATATACTACTACTAAGATGTCTCTGACACCTTTCACACGTTCGGATATGGAGTTTCAGCGCAAGGCGTATGCGACTACCAAGGCGCGGAAGTTTGTGAAGGATTCGGTGGAGACGATTTACTACGAAGCCATCAAGGCGGCCGTGGAGCGTTCAAGCCGTGAATTCTATCACACCATTTCCAACATGCTTGATCATGAATACACTAATATTGATGATCTCGCGACTAGTATTCGCGACGAGCTGGTGGTACTGTTTCCTGACTTTAAAATTGTAATTAGCAATGTCAATGACGGCTACAATCGTAGCAGGAACATTTGGGTGAAGTGGTAACTAAACTAAAAACAAAACGGATTTGTGAAAACAAGTCCCATTTTTCAATTAAAGAGATAAGATGGGGTTTAGATACGTTCTCGTGAACCATACTCTAAAGGTCGTTGAGGATGTGAGCCTGTACAATGTGTGGCAACGTATGGCCGTCCTTATCAAGGAGTGTGGATGGACTACTACTGATAAGGTTGAAATGCTTTCTGAAGAGACTTCGTGGAATGAGATTGGAAGGTGTGTGAAAAGCGGATACAAGAGTGATTACCAGGCCTGGTCGTTTAACTGATGTGTGAAAATAAAAACGAATTTGATTTGGGTGAATAACCCATTTTTCATATAAACGTTTGAAATGACGACTGTGTGGATGTGCCAAATTGAGACGAACGACCGGAATCACGGTTGGCGTCTTGAGTGTACATTTCCTACAAAGACTCAGCCGAAGGCTAACTTAGTAGCCACTCGCATCATTGTTGAGGATCTCTGGGAGGATTCATACACAGATATTCCAGTGGCCCTCAACAATATCATTGACAAGCTTGATTATACCGAGCAACATGGTGGCAAGTATGTTACCACGTTTCACAATGATGATGACTTCATTGAAGACATCCGCGTGACCATCTGGGAGGCGACTGTTCTGAAGTAAATAAAAACGAATTTAATTTGGGTGAATAACCCATTTTTCAAATAAATACGTTTGAGATGGGTGAGTATGATCGCGAAGAAGCAAAAGCCAAGGCTATGAAGCTGATTCCGTGTGAAGAAGAGTTTGGTCGTATGACCGACCTTCATCCCGATGATTATGAAGATATGATCAACGAGAAGCCTGTGTTTCCTTATTCGCAAGAGGAGGTTGCCAAGATGACCAAGAATGAGTACAGATCGGCGTTTAACAAGTGGGAATGCCAGACAGCAGACCACTATGTTCACTTCCGATTCAGCTATGACAAGTTTGTAGAGTGGAATCAGAAGTGTCTGAATGAGATGTACGAAGACGAGATGGAACATTTGGAATGGCTGTGCGAATGGATTGCTATGGGCAAAGTTCGCAACATGGACATGGAGTTCTGCTCTGAATTTCGCAGCCAAGGACTTTACTTTAACGAGGACAGGCAGCTGGTTATTTACAACGGGCGCTGAACCAAAACAAAAACGAATTTAATAGGGTGAATAACCCATTTTTCAATTACAGAGATGGGTGGCCAAACTGCGTTCGGATTTTACGATTCGGATGCTAAGTTGGTTTCCTATTATTTCATGGGCGATTACGCTGTGAACGATATCAAGAAACTTCTGCGTGAACCGTACAACGTTCTCGTGGATACTGCGCAACCTCTGATTCAAGGCAATTGTTTGCTTGATGAATTCAAGAGTCGCGAGTTTCAAAATGAACATGATCTTGTTGCAGCCGTGATGATTCTACCCGAGTCATTTGTGGCATACGATGCCGACACGATCGTTATTTATAAGAAACGCAAGGAGTGAATGAACCCAAAAAACGGATTTGGTTAGAGATAACTTATCCTTTTTCAATTAACGAAGATGCTGACTCTAACCCGTAAAGTTGTAATTAAGCAAACATATTCAATCTCAAAAGAAGATTTCTTCAAGGATTATTGCAGCGATTTGACTGAACTTGATAAAAAGGAAGAGCGATGGTCTCGTATATGTGAGTCAAACACTGAGTTTGATGATGTTATCATGGAAGATAATAATTATGATGACTTTAGAATGTCCGTAAAAGACCATATAGGCAAGCAAACAGGAACTTATTCAGCTAGAATGTACGACTCTCTGTGGTCAGCATGTGACGGAGATATATTTCGTAAAGATGACCCTAACTATAAGTACACCAATGGTTGGACGTATTATTCTATCGGTGGGGGAGGATATCTAGAAAAGGATGGAAAGGTATGCCGAATTATTTGGGGGGACCCGGATCCTGAAGTAACAATAACTGAACTGCCTGGTACAACTGTGACATTTCATTCATATAAAGAAGATGAAGACTTTTATGGTTACGATGTAGAATACGGAACGCTTGTTATCAGCTAAATGAAAAAACGGATTTAGTTGGAAACAACTATCTGTTTTTCAATTATTGCACTAAAATGACTAATTGGTATATTCGGATCCACGATGGAAAGAACTTTAAGGCCTCTATGAAGAAGGGACTGTGGGCCTGTAAGTCTTTCGCATCTGACGGGAAATGCTTCCTTTCAAATGCGGTAGATGGTGACCAACTCTGGTTCATACTAGGGAAACCTTATGGCGGAGAGATGTATGCAGTTGCAACGTTTGTCAAGACTATGAAGCGAGAAACTGGACCTCTGATTTCTGTCACTATGACAGATGAAGAAATAGGCTGGGAAGCTGGTCCTAATGGCAGTAGTTGGGACACCGAGATTCGCTTCAGGGACCTTTACATTATTGAGTCCTTGCATCTCGTCCACAACGCAAAGTGCCAGTCTTCAATTTTCCGAGTCCGTGACTCTGAAATTGATCTGGATACGGAGTACACCAACATCGTGAAGTATTGCGGTGTTGTGAAGATTTAACAAAAACGAATCTACTTAGGGCGAATAGCCCATTTTTCAATTAGGATGACGGATTTATTCAGATCTACAGACGGTTCTCTTTATCGCATAGTAAGTGCGAAGTGGTTATCTAACGTTCCCGTATGGAAAGGTAATCGCGTCATTGATATGACACATGTGGATCGTATTCGTGAAGGTATTAAGGGAAATATCGCACTTCTGAATTCCAACCCTTTCCGAATTGCATTCGTGAAAGAAGATGATGAAGTCGTTGCCAAGTACATTATTGACGGTCAGCACAGACACTACCTTCTTAAAGAATACTTTCAACATTCAACTGCTGTGGACTTCAGTATCATTGTTGCTGCAAAACAGTTTGGGAACGAAGATGAAATCATTGATTACTTCAAGCTTATTAATACCACAAAATCTATTCCTTGGAGGCAGGATCCAGTTCTAGTAGCTAACAACTACATTTCAGCTTTGATGAAACAGTTCAATACCGATCCGAAGTTTCCTTTGATCAGGTCTGGCAAGACTATGCGTCCATTTATGTCCGCTGACAAGTTGCGAGAAGCTCTTATTTCCAAACATGTCTATGAATGGAAGAAGGGACCAGTTGAATTCGCAGAAGAGTGTGTGACTAAAAACGAGGAAAAGACTGAAGGTTTGAAGTTGAAGGATGAACTTACATCTATAGAGACCCGCGCACTGCGGTACAATTTCGCTCTGGCGTTAGATGATAGCTTCGGGTGGATTTAACTTGAAACTAAAAACGAAAACACTTAGGGCGAATAGCCTGTTTTTCAATTAAGGACGATGTTGATCAGGATATTTAGATTCTTCTACCGTCCGCCGTCCCAGAAAATCTTGCTGGGACGATGGGGATACCATTGGGAAGTCAATAAAAATATTCAGAAATATTATGAGTGAATGAATCTACTTCTTCTTATAGCAATTCTTGTACGGACGACACGACGCCTTTTCAGTAAATCCCATTTTCTTACACGTTTTCTTTAGGCAGTGAGCCTTCCCAAACTTCCGAGGCATCTTGAAGTTTTTGGTTTTACGCGTCTTCATTACTTTATAAAACGGAAACATTACTTGCGAAAGTTTTTTTGATTAAAGATGTCAGCAGTTCCTACTACTATAGAAGTTGTAACTACAACTTTGAAGAATGCGTTCTCTTATGTACTTCTCTCGTACGCTTCATTTAAGAACGCTTATGAGGAGGCTATTCAGGAGTACACTATTAGTGTTGAAGCTAATGCTCGCCTAGCTAATGAGAAGCGAGAGGCTCTTATAAAGGACAAGCTGGAACAACTAAGACGGACTAATAATTAAAAATAAAAACGAATTTGTTAAGAGCTAACGCTGTTACTTCAAAAAAACAAGATGAATCCTGAGGTGGAGAAGCTTCTGAATGATATGCGCGATAATAAGCGTAAGATTGATGAGGATATCGCT
>Ga0209499_1002840_pt1 | contig 10871 bp, 15 predicted proteins | sample C_130208_EF_Meta_FD_187306 | JGI IMG/M metagenome (GOLD analysis project Ga0209499, IMG submission 187306) | Freshwater microbial communities from Lake Croche, Canada to study carbon cycling - C_130208_EF_MetaG (SPAdes) (version 2) | ecosystem: Environmental > Aquatic > Freshwater > Lake...
AGGGATATATCGCGGTGCGATACAGTGGCCTTGATGCGTGCTCCTCGGTTATTTGTTGGTGATAAGTATTTAGTAGTGATTATGTACATTATTTTGCCCCTTGTAAAAATTTGACTGTGATTATTGACATAACAATAGGAAAAGCAATAAGTGATAAGTAAATCATGCTCCTAACCTCGCCATAAATATTTTAGAGTAGACAATCTCACCCTCGAATTCACTGGGTATCAAATAGCTATCGTGCCCTTGATCCGTTGCGTATCCACCAATATAGGGGCTATCGTCCGTAAAAGAGCATTGCTCATAAATACTATGGACAATGACAATTTTGTAGACATCTTTACCCCTATGCATTTCGCCAAACTCGAATTCACCAAATAGTACTTTTTTCATGATTATGCCTCCAGCATTAAATTGGCCCAGTCTAGGCCGGATTGTTTAATTACATATTGGTAACTACCCTTTGTACCCTTTTGTACATCATCGCGACTAGGAATAATATTGCCGTAATAATCGCGCGATTGGTCGCGGCCTAGCATGCATTGACCTGATTCTATAGCGGCCATCATAGCGCGGCCATAAGAGCCCTGTAGAGCCCATGCGCCGCTATTAATGGCGCGCTGAATAGCAAAGTAATAATCCTCTTCTGTGGCCTCTTCATCGCTTTCAATTACATCTATGTCGTTTAGTGTTAGCATTATTTTTTCCCCTTTAAAATGTTAATGACACGCTCGGCGGCAATATGATTGTGGCCGCCTATATGCCAATCGGTTACGCTCCAATATGGCCGGTTTTCTTTCCAGTCGTAAATTGTGGCGACTTCGCCATCATCGAATTGAATTGTCCATTCGGCCTGCACCTTGTCAAAATCGCCGGTCAATGGCGCGCCGAATGCCTGTAATATCTCACTATAAGGCAGGTCGATTGTGTCGATTAGGTGTGTGCCGTTGGTGTCGATTAGGTCATCTTGATTGTGTGTTTTGTATTCCATGGGTATTGCTCCTTTTAGGTTAAACTACATCGAATAAAGCAAGTGTAAAGAATGCAAAAATAAAAACCATTAGGACATACCCTAATAGGTTAATAATTAATTTCATGATATGGCCTTATAAAACAATGGTAAAACCTAGGCCGTATGTCGCGGCCATGGCAAAATAAAAAGCGGCTATAAAGGCCATAAGGCCGGCGGAAAATGTAAGCATGGTTTAATCCTCCATTATTGATAGCAAAATACAATTAGGATAATTCATAGATGCAATATCGGCCGCGTCGCTTTCGTCTTTCGCGTCGCATTCAAAAATTAAACTATCTATGCTGTTTTCGTTTTCGTACAATTCAATTTCGTATTTTTGCATGGCTTAATCCCCTATATGGATAAATTTAAAATGGTCATCTATAAATTGCTTATCTTGCTTGTCTAATAGATTAATTAAGCGGCATTCAACGCGGCCGCCGGTTACGCGTGCGAATTGCTTGGCCGCTCTCATGGTGTCAAAGGCCTTAGAATAATCTTGGCCCTGATACCTATAAAACACAATAAACGGCGCGCTCATTGTGTGCCGCCTTCCGCTGAATTTATTAAATCTTGCGCCTCCTGCCATGTATCAAATAAATTATTGTCGTCTATGTCAGTTAGATAATCGTCGGTCGCATGATCATAGGCCATATATCCGTCTTTTGTTTTAAGTATTTCTAATTGGTAAGTCTTCATTTTTAAACCCCTTATTTAAATTAATTAATTATGCCGCCGCCATAATGCGTATTACCTTGGCCATGCTCTTACCATGCGCCATATAAGCTATGACTGGCGCGGCCTTGTCATAGCATGCGCGGCAGCCGTTACACGTGCCGTTATTCTCATAAGCGCGGCACAATGTCGCGCCACTTGGCAATTGATCCGCGCCGCTTATAATTGTGGAAGATGTCGCGCCGGCCACTACTTGGCCGCTTACTGAATCCGAAGAGCGGCGCACTACTACATTAGGCAAGGCCTCCATGGCCGCGATAACGTCGGCAAACTTGGCAAATTTATGCATTCTTGTAGGCAGCCAATGCTTAACCCATGGCGTGGCCTCCATCACTTGCAGCATTTTCTCGGCCAATTCTAGCGCGTACATGTCGCCACTATCAAACCAACGAAAATACCGGGAAGAGTCTAAGGCCTGCACCATGTCATTAACCCATGCAGCGCGCTGCCAGTCTTCGCGATTAAATTCGCGTGGTGCTTTGACATTCTTAAAACGATAATTGCCTGTAGTGGCATAGCATCCGCGGCATGCATCTACTAGGCCGCCGTCCTTGGCCACGCTGCCCGGGCAGGTATCCAAGGCCTGAAGAGACCATGACATAATGCCGTCGAGTTTACTAGTTTTAGATAGTTTAATCATTGTGGTAATTCCTCCAATATATAGCCGCTTAATTGCCGCCATATATGAATTATGGGCACGCTATATAGTATGTCAAGAAATAAAAACCCTAATAGGGTTTACCCTAATATGGGAGCGCGGCCGCGTTACATTCTATTAGTATCGCGGCGCACCTAGGCCGCCACTCTCGCGTGCGCGTCATGCCGCCGCGCTGCCCCCTTCCCCCAATGAGCCGCCGCGCTCAATGCACCAACATGGTGCACAGCTCGGCGCGGCTAAGTGAGTGAGTGCTCATTAACCTATGAGGCGCGCCCTCCTAAGTGAGTGAGTGCTCATTAACCTATGAGGCGCGCCCTCCTAAGTGAGTGAGTGCTCATTAACCTATGAGGCGCATTGGCTTAAGTGAGTGAGTGCTCACTAACCTATGAGGCGCATTCCGTATTGTGAAACTAATTGCCACAATGCGGAATAGGGGCCTTTTCTATAAGGGTATACACCTATTTGGGTCCCGTGTGAGAGGGAGTGGGCGGGGGCCCCACAAAGATCGAGTTTGTATAACTCCCCAACTTTGGCAAAAAGTCGATTTCCTAAAATTTTTTTTTTAATAAAATCAAGCACTTAGACAAAGTGCAAGGGAACAAACAAGAATGATTCTCATTGCCGCTATATGAATCAATGACTTACAGCAAAAGTGCAAGGGTTGGGAGGGTTGTAGACCCTTTTTATTCTTTTTTAAAAAAATTTAAAAAAATAGATTTATCTTGGAGTAACTGGTAATTAAGCCTCGCAACCCTCCCAACCCTTGCACTTGTATGCAAAAATACCAGACAAGTTAAGTAAAAGGACGGAAATCATGGTATTTGTGCATTATTGTTTGTATGAGCAAATATGTTTACCAAATTCAAGGTGCGCTGCAAAGCCCGATGGGGAGGTTCCTTGGCCTTCGATGTTTGGTATGCAACGTGGATTTTTTAGATATGGTCGATGTGCCTGTAGAGATATTAGACAATAACACTACCAAGTACATACAGTTTCGTTTAAGCATTACCGCGGAGGCATTGGACATCCAACGCCTACCTGTTGAAATACAAAATAGGATACGAGTGCCGTTAGGGCGCTGGCTGGACCGTTGGGTCCTAGAAAACTTTTATGGCAATACTCAGCACGGAAAAAGTATTAACCCTTGACTGGTGGAAACCGGCCAGCAAATTAGTAGTGGGTGATTATGTGTTTGATAAGGACGGTAAGATTGTCCGAGTTAAACTCGTTCAGCAATATCATTCCGAGCAATGTGTTAGGGTAATCTTTAATGATCACCTATCTATAGCTGGTGACACCAAACTTAACTTCATGGTAGAAGACCTCAAGTACCGCAATCGGGTGCATGAGTACCTAGGGCATTTTAAATTTAAACGCCCACTAAAGCAAAAATCTGCTGAGGACATGGCAACTACCCCACTTAGGGATAAGCGATCTCGTTTGGTGTACTCAGTACCAACTACCCTTCCCTTAGAACTACCCCACCAAACCCTACCTGTGCCGCCATTCATTTTTGGTTTTTGGTTTTTTAATAAAAAACCGGGTGGCCGCCTCAGTGCCCCAACAAAATACCACGATGAGATCCTTGCCCGCTTCAAAGACTATGGGTATAAGGTAAACCTTGGCAAAAAACTAACTGGCGGCCGTAAAGAATTTACTGTAACGCCCAGCATTGAGTCCCAACTTGCACCCAACATTCCTAACAAGGTGACAAACAACTACCTGCTTTCCAGTCCAGAACAACGATTAGAGTTGTTGCAGGGAATTATGGTAGCTAAGTCTGCGCAGTACAACGAAAGAGAAGATAAGTTTCGGTTTTCATCACAGCATCTACCCACACTTTTAAGAATTCAGTTGCTTGTAGAGTCTCTTGGCTCTAAAACACGCATAGAAACTGCGCAAACTATTAATTCTTATAGGCTTTTCTTTAAATCTCGACTGCAATTGGTCAGTAATCAGGTATCTCCTCCTATTAAAGTGCATTTAGGGCGCCGATACATTACAAAAATTAAGCCAATTGCGCCACAAATGTGTGTTTACGTAGAAACAACATCCAAAGATAGTACTATCTTAGTAGGAGAAGGCTTTATCCCATGTCGTTAACCCCACAAAATGAATTAGTACTCAAGAAATTTATTGAGTCTAAAAAACATTGGCCCAAACCCATGCTTGACCTGATGACTTGGCAGGCAAAATGGAAGTTGCAGGCCCTTGAACACCAAAAAGAGCCGGCAGACAACGAGTATGATACGTTTCTTATGTTGGCTGGTCGAGGATCAGGGAAGACGCATACGGCTAGTAATTGGATTGGCATTCGTGCTGCTACTTTTGACAATACGCGATGGTTGGTCACAGCCCCTACCTCAAATGATATTAGGGCAACTTGTTTTGAAGGAGACTCCGGACTTATTAATATCATCCCCGCGTCACTTATTCGAGACTACAACAAGTCCCTCTTTGAAATTACGCTCATCAATGGATCTATCATCCAAGGCATCCCCGCCTCCGAGCCAGAACGCTACCGCGGTAAGCAATATCATGGAGCTTGGTTTGACGAGCTGTGTGCGTTTGATTACATCGACGAAGCCTACGATGGAGTACAGTTTACCCTCCGTCTTAAAGACCCCAGAATCCCTAGGGTGCAGCAGATTATTACCACCACTCCAAAACCTAAAGAGCTCATCGTTGATCTTAACGAGGGAAAAGTTGGTGGTGATGTTTACGTAGCCAATGCCTCATCGTATGACAACCGGGCCAACCTCTCAGAGACGTTCTTTAAACAGCTTGAGACGTATGATGGCACCGACATTGGTAGGCAAGAGATTTATGGTGAAATCCTTGACCCAGAAGCCACTGGTATTATCAAACGCAAGATGTTCCGCCAATGGCCGGCCAATAAGCCAACACCAACCTTAGAGTATGTGATTGCCTCATACGATCCAGCGACCTCAGAAAAAACCATGAACGATCCAACAGCTTGCACAGTGTGGGGTGTGTTTGATAGAGAAGACGCTGGCACCTGTGTCATCTTGCTAGACGCATGGGACGCCCACCTATCATACCCAGAGTTGCGTAAGAAAGTCATCGCCGATTTTAAAGAAGTGGTCTACGGCGCTGACAATGACTTTGGTAAAGGCAAAAAGGCAGACCTTATCCTAATGGAAGACAAATCAGCGGGTATCTCACTGATCCAAGAACTGCAAGGTGCCAATGTGCCGGTCAGGGGGTATAACCCCGGACGGGCCGATAAGGTGCAACGTCTAAACATTGTGGCCCCACTGGTTGCCAAGGGCAAGGTGTTCATACCAGAGGACGCTACCCAAAAAGGTGAGTTTGCAGATTGGTCCAAAAGGTTCCTTCGTCAGGTATGTTCGTTTCCTGAGGCTGGGGGCCATGATGACTATGTGGATTCCCTATCCCAAGCCTTGCGTGTACTGCGTGATTCAGGCTGGTTACAGCTAGATCCCCTGCCCGCCCGCGATTATGACTACGCAGACGACGATTATGCCAAGAAGTTTAACAACCCCTACAGCCAATAAGGGCGGATTACCCCACTTTATTGCATTATTGTAATTAGGTACAGATGTTCTTACCCCCAAATTCCAATATGCAAGAGATAGTACAATAATGCATCTTCTCATTCAAAATATTTAAAAATAACTTATGGCAAATCCACAATTACCTATCCAAAATGGCGCCAACTTGCCCGGACTTGATGATTATCAAGATCCACAGGAAGCAAACGAGCAAGATGAAGCCATGGATTACTATGAAGAGTCACTTGGGTTAGATCCTGATGACGCTGAACAAGAAGTAATTGAATTAGAAGATGGCTCTGTAGTTGTAAATTTTATTCCAACAAAAAGCCCAAAAGAAGCGCCAGAGTTTTATGAAAACTTGGCAGAAGTATTTGACGAGAGCACACTGCAGTCTCTTGCATCTGAGTATTTAGATTTAATTGACGTTGATAAAGAGTCACGTAAGCAACGTGATAAACAGTACGAAGAAGGTTTGCGTCGTACTGGCTTAGGCAAAGACGCGCCCGGTGGTGCCACGTTTGATGGTGCCTCTAAAGTTGTACACCCAGTCATGGCAGAAGCCTGCGTAGACTTTGCAGCATCTGCATCCAAAGAATTACTTCCCCCTGATGGTATTGTTAAGTCAAACATCAAGGGTAACGCTGACAGAGAAAAAGAAGATACAGCCGCACGTAAGGTTGACTTTATTAACTGGCAGTTAACAGAACAAGTACCAGAATACCGAGACGAGATGGAGCAGTTGCTGACCCAACTACCTCTCGGCGGTTCCCAATTCCTTAAGTGGCGTTTTGACTCAGAGCAAAAGCGTCCTACTTGCGAATGGGTGGCCATCGACAACATTTATCTTCCGTACGCATCTACCAACTTCTATACATCACCACGTGTAACTGAAGTTCAAGACATTACCGAAGACACATTCTTACAGCGCGTTGAAGCTGGTATCTATCGCGACATCGATACCAATTACAGTTCTGATGCACCATTAACAGAACAAACCCGCGCCCAAGAAGCCAACGACAAAATCGAAGGCAAACAAAACCCATCTAAGAACATTGACGGTCTGCGTCGTGTTTATGAGATTACCTGCTTCATGCGTCTTGATGACGACAGCGAGACCGATGGTCGCCGTGCACCGTATATCATGACCATTGATGAGACAACCAGCAAAGTAGTAGCGCTGTATCGTAACTGGGAATGCAATGATGAAAAACTTGAAAAGCTCGATTGGTATGTGGAATTCAAATTCATTCCTTGGCGGGGCGCTTATGCTATTGGCCTACCCCATCTTATTGGCGGGCTCTCTGCTGCTCTTACTGGTGCTCTCCGCGCTTTACTGGATGCTGCACACATTAATAACAGTCAAACTTTACTCAAGCTCAAAGGCGGACGAATTGGTGGGCAATCTGACAGGATTGAACCAACACAAGTAGTTGAAATTGAAGGTGCGCCGGGAGTAGACGACGTTCGTAAGTTGGCAATGCCAATGCCGTTCAACCAACCATCTTCTGTGTTGATGAACTTGTTAACTTGGTTAACAGACGCAGCTAAAGGCGTTGTTACTACAGCCGAAGAAAAGATTGGCGAAGCAAACAACAACATGCCAGTTGGCACAGCGCAGGCTTTGATTGAGCAAGGTGCTAAAGTATTCTCAGCGATCCATGCTCGTATGCATCGCTCGCAGGCTAAATCACTGGCAATTATTTCTCGTCTAAATCATTGGTATTTAGATGAAATGGACAACCAGTCTGGCACAGAAATTGAAGTACGTGACTTTGCGTACAACAATGATGTGCGCCCTGTATCTGATCCTAACATTTTTTCTGAAACGCAACGCGTTGCACAAAACCAAGCCCTCTTACAGATGGCTACCTCGGCACCTCCGGGAATGTTTGACATTCGTGCTGTCTACCGTCGCGTTCTCGGCCAACTAAAGATCCCAGCAATTGAAGAAGTATTGCCAAACCCATTGGGCGCAAAAGAATCTAACCCAGCATTAGAAAACGTTGCCATGACAATGGGCCGACCAGCTGCTGCCTATCCAGATCAAGATCACTTGGCCCACATTAAGATTCACTTAGAGTATGCCAACAATCCAGCGTACGGCGGCAACCCAGTGGTTGGTCCAGTATTTGCACCACAAGCCTTGCAACACATCAAGCAACATTTAACATTACATTACCTCCAGTCTATGCGTTCATACGTGGCACAGGCATCTGGTGGTAGTGATAAACTTGAGTTGCACACAGAAAAACCATTGGATATTGAATCACAACAAGCCTTGGCTATTGCATCTCAGTTGGTTGGCCAAGAGTCTCAACAAACTATTGGACCTTACTTAGAGCAAATTCAAGGTTTGGCACAAAAAGTACAACAAGCACAACAAGCACAACAGCAACAAGCTGCTAATGCTGATCCTACAGCTCAGGTTATTCTTAAAACACAAATGGCTGAGACACAGCGTAAACAAGCTGAATCTCAGGCCCGTATGCAGTTGGAGCAACAAAAAGACCAACAAATGTACCAGCTTAAGATTGCTGAATTGCAACAAAAAGTTCAAGAATTGCAAACTAAATACCAAACACAGTCACAAGTTGATTCAAACCGTAACGCAACTCAGATTGCTATGGCTGACATTAACAATGCCTCACGTGAGCGCGTTGCCTCAATCAATGCAGGTGCTCAGTTAGGTGCAGATCAGATGGCAATGGCCCATGAGCAAAACCAAACAGCTTTGAAAGCATCACATGCAGCCCAGCAAGAGATTCGCCAACATGGTTTAGAAATTGAGCAACAAGCATTTCAAGCTCAAGCACAACAAGTTCAGCAACAAATTGCCGCGCAACAGGCACAAGATCAAGCAGCACAACAAGCGGCGCAACAAGCCCAGCAAACTGGCTTAGAACATGCAGCAACAATGCAGCAAGCTGATCAAGCGCATCAACAAGCGTTACAACAACAAGCAGTAGCACCACAACCAACAACTCCCCCAACAGGACAATAAAATGGCAAAAAACCCACAAGACGGCGGCGAATTAGGCTTTCGTAAAACATACAAAATGACTGGTAATGTCGGCTACGCTGGCGGCCCAGATCAAAAAGTTGACAACGGACCATCTGGTTCACAGCGCCCTAACAATGCAGTTAAAGGCAAACCAGCTCGTTCTTCCAAAGTTGGTCCCGGTAAAAACCTTAAAGACCTCGACGGCGGCAACTTTTATTAATATTTGGGGCGCCCAGCCTCAAGTATTTGTATTATTGTTAGTATGAAAGACTTTATTTCGGAAATTATTTCGCGGACGCGAGATGAACAAACCAAATTGGCGGAAACCCTCACCGCTGGAAGTAATGTTAATACCTTTGATGATTATCAACGTTTGGTTGGTAGACACGAAGGTTTTAAAGCAGTTTTAGACATTATCAACGAAATTTTGAGGGAAGACGAAGAAGACGACCTGTAAAGGTTATAGGAGCACTGGACAGTGTTTGATTTAAAAGGCAATGAAGAGCCGGATACAAGATCAGAGGACGAATGTTTTCCAAAGATTGATACCGGTGTTGAGGTAGCTGGAGATAGAGTACTTGTGCAGTTACGCAGGGAAAAAATCACCAGTAAAGGCGGAATCATCCTAGTTGATGAAACCAGACAAACGTTACGTTTCAATGAAACTGTGGCTAAAGTAATCCAAATTGGACCTTTAGCATATCGTAACTTAGACGCAGACTTAAGCCCGTGGCCAGAAGGTCCTTGGTGTAAAGAAGGCGATCTAGTACGTACTATCAAGTACGGTGGCGATCGGTTTGTTGTACAGCCCGACGACGAAGGATCACCAGTGGTCTTTATTACGTTGCAGGCCCGTGAAGTCATTTCTCGCATCAAGTCGTTTGAGTATGCGCAGAAGATGAAAGCGTTTGTAGATTAACTTTTGAAAGAAAAGTATGGCAGATAATGAAAAAGACGTTCCTATTCGGGAACAACAAGACGGCTCCGTTTTAGCCCGTGTTGAAGAACCAGTAGGTTTTGATGACGAAGAAGACAAAGAAGACGAAGGCAAAGTAGAAGCCTCCGACGAAGATCATGCTGAGGAAGATAGCCAAGATGAAGAATCTGGTGATGAAGAGCAGGATGATGAAACAGAAGATGAGCGTGAGAAAATCCGTGAGGCGCGTCGTGAAGAGCGCAAGCTAAAGAAAGAATTAGCTAAACAACGTGAAGCATCCGCTAAGCACAAAATTAGTGCACTTGAAAAGCGTAACGAAGATTTAGCCCGTCGCTTAGCTGCAGTGGAAAACACAGCGGCGTCTTACCAGTTTGCACAACTTGATAAGTCTATTGAAGACGAAGCAACTCGAGTTGAATATGCAAAGATGAAGATGTTGCAGGCAGCACAGTCTGGCGATATGGAAGGTCAAGTTGAGTATTTAGAGCAACTAACTGACGCTAAACAACGTTTGCAGCAAGTGCAGTATTACAAAAAACAACAGCTCGAGCAAGCTAAGGCTCCCAAGCAAAACGTACCAAATGAAATGGCTGCTGAAGTTCAGCAAAACGCCACCAAATGGTTAAAACGTAACTCTTGGTACGATCCACAAGCTCGAGATACAGATAGTAGAATTGCCAAAGTAGTAGATCAAGAGCTCGCCGCAGATGGCTGGGATCCGGGTGATCCTGAGTACTGGGAAGAGCTTGATAATCGTTTGCAGTCCCGTTTACCACACCGTTACACAGGCAAAAGTGGTAACAACAAGCGCTCATCAGCGGGCCCAACAGCCTCAAGTAGAGTAGCAAATGCATCAAGTGTTAAGCCCGGCACAATCAGATTAAGCCCTGAGCGTGTACAGGCAATTAGAGACGCTGGTGCGTGGGACAACATTGAAAAACGAAACAAAATGATCCGGGCGTATGCAAATTACGACCGCGCTAATAAAG
>Ga0209499_1002841_pt1 | contig 10870 bp, 14 predicted proteins | sample C_130208_EF_Meta_FD_187306 | JGI IMG/M metagenome (GOLD analysis project Ga0209499, IMG submission 187306) | Freshwater microbial communities from Lake Croche, Canada to study carbon cycling - C_130208_EF_MetaG (SPAdes) (version 2) | ecosystem: Environmental > Aquatic > Freshwater > Lake...
TAGCAGGCCAACTAGCAACATTAAAAAGGTGAAATAAGATTTATTCATAAGTATTGTGTTGAGTTTTAGAATTTGAGTTAAAAATGATTTATTTTTACGCTAAAATAATGCAATTCTTTTGTTGCACTGTATTTTTAACGAAAAAATAAGAAATCGCACTAAAACCATTGTTTATGAGTAAGATAGAATGGCAAACCGCCAGAGTGTTTGAAGATATCACCTATAAAAAATGCAACGGCGTAGCCCGAATAGCTTTCAACAGGCCTGATGTTCGCAACGCTTTCCGTCCAAAAACCACTGCCGAATTATTACAAGCTTTTCACGATGCCCAAGAAGATACTTCCATAGGTGTGGTATTACTTTCAGCAGAAGGGCCAAGTGCTAAGGATGGCGTGTATTCTTTTTGCAGTGGCGGCGATCAAAAAGCACGAGGACAACAAGGCTACGTGGGTGAAGATGGTTATCACAGATTAAATATTCTGGATGTGCAACGTTTAATTCGTTTCATGCCAAAAGCCGTTATTGCTGTAGTGCCTGGTTGGGCAGTTGGCGGAGGTCACAGTTTGCATGTCGTTTGCGATTTAACTTTAGCTAGTAAAGAACACGCAATATTTAAACAAACCGATGCTGATGTAACGAGTTTTGATGGGGGTTATGGTTCTGCCTATTTAGCCAAAATGGTAGGGCAGAAGAAAGCCCGGGAGATTTTCTTTTTAGGTAGAAACTACAATGCACAACAAGCTTTTGATATGGGAATGGTTAATGCGGTAATTCCACATGAGGAGCTGGAAGATACCGCCTATGAGTGGGCTCAAGAAATTTTAGCCAAATCGCCAACATCCATCAAGATGCTGAAATTCGCTATGAATTTAACCGATGATGGTATGGTAGGACAACAAGTATTTGCAGGTGAAGCGACACGATTGGCCTATATGACCGAAGAAGCCAAAGAAGGAAGAGATGCTTTCCTAGAGAAACGAAAACCTAATTTTGAAAAGAAATGGTTGCCGTAAAACAAGTGTTCAGTAATCAGTTTTGAGTTTACAGTAATTACTGAACAACTTTATACCCTTAAATTTTTTAACAAATTTCAAAAATGAAACACTGGATTGAAGCCGCAAGATTGAGAACGTTACCACTTTCCGTTTCGGGAATTATAGTGGGAAGTTTTTATGCTATGTCACAAGCTATATTTAACTGGAAGATAGTGGTTTTTGCTTTATTAACTACATTAGGACTTCAAATACTTTCTAACTTTGCTAATGATTATGGTGATGGGGTAAAAGGAACCGATAATGAAGATAGAGTGGGACCAAAACGTGCTATTCAAAGCGGAATTATTACGCCTCAATCTATGAAAAAGGCAATAGTATTTACGGCAATGGTAACATTATTTTTCGCCATTTTGTTAATCTATTTTGCTTTTAAGGAAAGCTATCTGCTGTACTCTTTCCTGTTTTTGATTTTAGGAATTTTGGCCATTGCATCTGCAATCAGGTATACGGTTGGTAAAGGCGCCTATGGGTATAGAGGTTTTGGCGATGTTTTTGTATTTATCTTTTTTGGGTTGGTAAGTACCTTTGGTGTCTATTTCATGTTTTCTAAAACTTTTGATGGGTTGTTATTGTTACCAGCTATAGCTATAGGATTTTTGAGCGTAGGCGTATTGAACTTAAACAACATGCGTGATGAAGAAAGCGATAGAAAGTCTGGCAAAAATACTGTAGTAGTTAAAAATGGTGGCGCTTGGGCAAAGAAATACCATTTCTTTTTAGTTATTTCGGCCATGGTATTGATGTTGGTTTTTGCTTATCTAAATGAATTTCATTTTGATCAATATATTTTTGTTGTGGCCTATTTTCCATTGGCTAGTCATTTGATGACCGTATACAGAAACAAAAACCCAAAGCTATTAGACCCAGAATTGAAGAAATTGGCCATAAGTACTTTTTTGTTATCAATACTTATGGCGTTATGTTTGATTTTTTTCATTTCAGACATCATTGTAAATTATATTTAATTAAATATCCATGAAAATCACATTCTACGGACACGCAAGTTTAGGCATTGAAGTAAGCGGTAAAAGCATCATTATCGACCCATTCATTACTGGAAATCCCAAAGCTTCTCAAATTGATATTAATAGCTTAAAAGCAGATTATATTCTTTTAACTCATGCTCATCAAGATCATATACTGGATGTGGAAACTATTACCAAGAATACTAATGCTGTAATTGTTTCTAATTATGAAATCGCATCCTACTATGGAAATAAAGGATTTCAATACCATCCTATGAACCACGGCGGAAGCTGGCAATTTGATTTTGGAAAGGTGAAATATGTTGCTGCCGTTCACTCAAGTTCTTTTCCTGATGGAACGTATGGAGGAAATCCAGGCGGCTTTGTAATAGAAAGCGAACATAAAAACATCTATATCTCTGGCGATACGGCACTAACAATGGATATGAAGCTCATTCCGATGCGAACTAAGTTAGACTTAGCGGTATTTCCAATCGGAAACAACTTTACCATGGATGTAGATGATGCTATTATAGCCGCTGATTTTGTTGATTGCGATAAGATACTGGGATGTCATTATGATACCTTCGGATTTATTGTAATTAATCATGAGGAAGCCAAAAAGAAGTTTTTTGATGCAGGAAAAGATTTAATGCTCTTGGAAATAGGCGAAAGCATCAAGCTTTAAAATGACCGCTAGTTACTTTCAATACCTACTTTACTTTAAACAACCTTCAGGGACTTCTAGAGGCGTGCTTACTGATAAAGAAACTTGGTTTATTCTACTGGAAGAAAACGGCAAAAAAGGAATAGGAGAGTGTGGTATTCTTCGTGGACTTTCTGCAGACGACAGACCCGATTATGAAGAAAAGCTGAAATGGGCTTGTGATAATATCCATCTTGGCGAACAAAAACTTTGGGAACAATTAATCGAATTTCCTTCCATTCAATTCGGAATTGAAATAGCTTTTCGGTCTTTGAAAAGCGAAAATCCGTTTGTTTTATTTCCTTCAAAATTTACTACGGGCGAAAAATCTATTCTGATAAATGGTTTGGTTTGGATGGGTGATGAGGTGTTTATGAAACAGCAAATTGAGGAGAAAATTGCTCAGGGTTTTACTTGTATAAAATTGAAGATAGGCGCTATCGATTTTGAAAAAGAATTGGAATTATTGCGCTTTATTCGTCAAAATTTTGATGAGAAAACTATTGAAATTAGAGTCGATACTAATGGCGCTTTTAATGAAAATGAAGCTTTATATAAAATTAATCAAATAACTGGTTTTAAATTACATAGTATAGAGCAACCAATACAAAAAAATAATACTGACATGATGTCAGTTTTGTGTAAAAGCACCAATTTGCCTATTGCTTTAGACGAAGAACTAATTGGTGTGTTTTCGTTGGCAGAAAAAGAACAATTGTTGGAAAAAATAAGACCACAATACATCATTTTAAAACCAAGTTTTATAGGAGGATTTCGTGGTACATTGGAATGGATTTCCTTAGCCGAAAAATGGAATATAGGTTGGTGGATTACTTCTGCATTAGAAAGCAATGTAGGTTTGAATGCCATTGCTCAATTTACTTATTTACAAAATAATCCGATGCCTCAAGGATTAGGAACAGGAAGCTTGTACACCAATAATTTTGATTGCCCATTAGAAGTGTCACAGGGACAACTTTGGTATCGAAATGAATTGGATTGGAAATTTATTGTTTAAAGTAACATAAAATCATGCCACTTCACCTAATACATTAATAATTGTAAATTATTTAGTATAATTATACCGTGATGAATTATAGTTTAAATATTCCTCCAAAAGCAATTATTCTTTGTAGAAATAAAAAATGTTGAGAAGCCTTGTCTGATGGGCTGTTAGTTGTTCTAATATCATTCATATTGATATAGCCACCTTTTAATTCTGTTTCAACAAAAAAGTATTTGAAAAAAGTAAAATTCAATCCTACTTTGGCAGAAATACCAAAACCTGAAACATGAAAATCATCGTGTCTTTCTTTGCCTAATAAAGTTGCATTGGTTTTTGGATATAAAATTCCAGCTCCAACTCCTTCTAAAAGATTTACTTGAAATTTGTCTGTATTTCTAATTCCAAAGAGTTTTGATACATCATCAACACGACACAATTCTGTATTGATATAATTCAATCCATCAGTATGTTCAAATTTAAGAAAGTTACCATCTGTCATGTTTATAGTATGATTTCCCGTAGGCAAATAAACTCCAGCATAATCAGGATAAGAATTCCCTATAACTCCTGCAATTTCAATATTTTGATTTTGAATCATTACATATTTCATATGATCGACTCCTATGGAAATGTTATAATGGTCATTGATAAAATAACCTATTCTAAAGTTTGTTTGCGGAATAGTCATTCTTCCCGGATTAATATAATCAATACTCCACCCTTTAGGCTTATCATTTGCCATTACATCATATAAAGTGAAATCATAATCAGGACCTCTGAAATGAATATCTGATTTAGAATAACTTTCGCGATTTCCTCCCCAAAATATATACATTTTCCCTTTATTGTGAGCTGTATATTTGTCTGGAGAAGCTATTTCTTGGGCCACTATTGTTTGGGCTAGTGCACAAAAAGTTATAATTGTATAAAGAGTTATTTTTTTCAAAATGATAAAATTAAAATTGATTAATAGTTTTTCTAATAGCAACTAAACGAGTCATTAACCCTTCGAAATAGTCTAAATGTAGCATATTTGCACCATCACTTTTGGCATTAGCCGGGTCAAAGTGCGTTTCAATAAAGATGCCATCAACACCAACAGCAATTCCTGCTTTAGCAATGGTTTCAATCATGTCTGGTCTTCCTCCAGTTACTCCAGTAGTTTGATTTGGTTGCTGTAAAGAATGTGTTACATCAAGTACTGTTGTAGCAAATTGTTGCATGGTTGGAATACCACGAAAATCCACAATCATGTCCTGATAACCAAACATAGTTCCTCTGTCGGTAACCATTACATTTTCGTTTTGACAGTCTAAAACTTTTTGAACAGCATGTTTCATGCTTTCTGGACTCATAAATTGTCCTTTTTTAAGATTTACTACTTTTCCGGTAGTAGCTGCTGCCACAACCAAATCAGTTTGTCTTACCAAAAAAGCAGGAATTTGCAATACATCTACATATTGAGCTGCCATGGCAGCATCTTCATTAGTATGTATATCGGTTACTGTAGGAATATGAAAAGTTTCTGAAACTTTTCTAAGAATTTTTAAAGCTTTTTCATCGCCAATCCCTGAAAAACTATCAATTCTTGAGCGATTAGCTTTTTTAAAAGAACCTTTGAAAACGTAGGGTATTTCTAATTTATTTGTAATTGAAACTAATTTTTCCGCAATTCTCATTGCCATTTCTTCACTTTCAATAGCACATGGACCAGCAAATACAAAGAAATTTCCACTTTCAGTGTTTTTGATTTGTGGTACGGATTTTATATTCATAAATTTTCGATTTAAAGACTGCTAAGTTATGAATTATTTGAATAACGAATAAAGATATTTTTTTAGTTATTTTTTTAAAGAAAGCCCAATTGGTACTAATAAATATCCTTTTTCATAAATATTTAAATAAAGTTTTATCGGGTTGATTTGTCCTTCCCATTTCAATTCATAAATATCCAAAAATCCACCACCCATTTCACTTCTTTTGGTTGGAAAAGGACAACAGCTTTCTAGTTTGGCAAATGTTAATTTTTCTCCATTTGGCCCTACTAATGCTTTAAGAAATCTTTCTGCGTTGAGGTTTTCGTCTTTTGAATTTTTATAAAAAACATTAATAGGATAATCTGGATCATAACCATATTTTTTATCCTTGCTATAAGCTGCTAGAACAAAGGTATTCTCTTTTGATAACAATGGAATTGGGGCATTGTCATCTACGTTTTTAAGTGTAGATTTAGTGCTAACACAAGATGTAAAAAAAGTTAGTATTACTAGTGAAAAGGAAAGTTTGATTATTTTTTTCATGATAAAATATTTTTAATGGCTGATACAATAACTATGCTAAACTTTTTTAGTTTTTAAGAAAAGAGAAACTATGGCGCCAGTTGTTATTCCTTTTGATAAACTTTCAAAGAAGCTTTCAAGTATATAAGTTTTTAAATTGAAATATGTTTTGGCATTTTCCAAAGTCATAAACTTATGTCTTAGTTTGTATTCAATAATATGCTCAAAAAAATGAGGAGTGATACTTTTATAAATTACAAATTGTGCCATAGGCATCAATAGTGCAATAAAAAATGACAAGATTATGCCGCTAACAAATCCTTGTTTCCAAGACATTTTGCCGTTATAAAAGTAATTTTTCTTCTCCTTCAAGGCTTGAAAGAAAAATAAAATGGCTGGAAAAACAAATAGGTTAGTGTAAACTGCATAATCTTCAATATATTGATCATGAAGTCCAATAAATTTTTCGCCAATTGCCCATGCTAATGTCAATAATATAAAGCGAAATGACCATTTTATTTCTATAGAAAAGTTTTTCATTTTACTATTTAATTTGAGTTCAAAAATACTTTATTTTCAATAAATAGAAGTGCTACATAAGTCTTAAAAATGCTATTTTTGTAAAAAATAATAATAATGGAATGTATCACACATACTTGGCACTGGGCTATTTCAGGATTTTTAATTGGGATGATTATGCTAACGCTCAATTATTTCGGAAAAGTTTTTGGAATGTCGTCTAATCTGCGTTCGCTTTGTTCCATGACAGGCATTGGAAAAAAAGTATCTTTTTTTGATTGGGATTGGAAATCTCAACGATGGAATTTGGTAGTGGTTTTGGGTGCAATGATAGGAGGTTATGTTGCGGTTCATTTTTTAAGTCATACTTCTAATGTAAGTTTAAATCCAAAAACAATTGAACAGTTAACCTCAATGGGAATTGATTCTCCAAATGGAAAATTATTGCCAGATACTCTTTTTGGCAACGAAATATTTCATTCAGCAAAAATGATTTTTATTTTAATTATAGGAGGAATTCTAATCGGATTTGGTTCGCGTTATGCTGGTGGATGTACTTCTGGTCACGCAATTTCTGGCATGAGTAATTTGCAATTGCCATCACTGAAAGCTGTGATAGGTTTTTTTATTGGTGGATTAGTTATGGCTCATTTTATTTTACCTTTAATTTTTTAAATTATGAATTTAATAAAATATTTAATCATTGGTTTTGTTTTTGGAATAGTTTTAACTAAAGCAGAAGCCGTTTCTTGGTACAGAATTTATGAAATGTTTCAGTTTCAATCCTTCCATATGTATGGTATAATTATGACAGCTATTGCTACAGGATTAATAGGTGTTCAAATTATAAAAAGAAATAAACTCAAAGATATTGATGGCAATCTAATTTGCATTCAAGATAAAGAAAAAGGTAACGCTCGCTACTGGATAGGTGGAACTCTATTTGGATTAGGTTGGGCAATGGTTGGAGCATGTCCAGGACCTATATTTATTCTATTAGGTTCAGGTTTTTTGAGCGTTGGTTTAATTTTGATTGGAGCCGTTTTCGGCACGTTTTTATATGGCGTTTTTAAAGATAAATTACCTCACTAGAGAAGCTATATATTTGCATAGTTTAATTGAACTTTAGAATACAATGAATACCATTGGCAATAGTACGTTCCTAAAAAATGAGTTCTCCTTTTTTTATCATAAAGTATGTTTTGGATTCTGCTATTTTTAGTAATTTCATATTTGTACAATCCTTTAAAAGAACTAAATCGCTTTGTTTTATGTAGTAAAACCGAAATATTATAATTAACAAATGAACTACCAATTCAGACAAGCTTACCAAGAAGATATACCTATGGTTTGGACTATTTTGCAGCATGCAATACTCCGACGTAAAAATGAAGGGAGTAATCAGTGGCAAGATGGTTATCCCAATGAATCAATAGTAACCCAAGATATAAAAAAGGGAATTGGTTACGTTTTGACTCTCAAAGGAATTACAGTAGGATATTGTACCGTAATACTTAATGATGAACCCGAATATGATAAAATAGTAGGGCAGTGGCTAACGGAAGACGATTTTATGGTCTTTCATCGAGTAGCTATAGCTGAGGGCTATTTAGGAAAAGGATTAGCTCAGATTTTATTAGGTTTTATAGAAGCATTAGCAAGAAAACAAAATATTCCCAGTCTAAAAGCCGATACCAATTTTGACAATTTAGCCATGCTTGCAGTCTTTGCAAAGTTAGGCTATACTTATTGTGGTGAAGTTTATTTTAGAGGAAGTCCTAGAAAAGCGTTTGAAAAGGTTTTGATATAGTTTCTAGTAGAATTAATAAGTGAAAATTATAATTTCATGATATAGAAATTATATGATTAATTTTAAAAACAAAAAAACCTTCAAATTATATTGAAGGTTTTCTCTGCGGAGAAAGAGGTACTCACACCGCACATACTATTTTACTGATTATCAATTAGTTATCGTTGTTCATGACGCGTCAACGTCACAAGTTGCAAAATGTTTTTTGGCAGGGCGACCGTTAATGCCAAAATCCCTCTCGCAACGGTTCAAATTTAGAAAGAATCCCGAACCTAAACAACAAATTTTTGATTTATTTTCATTTATCAAAACCTACAATTCAAATCGTTTTGCGGCTGGCATTATCGCTTTGTCCACGTTTTAAAGTCCTAATAGAAAAAGTATTTTTACGCGGTTTATTTTATTTCTTAAGTGATGTCTCCACAGATTTAGCTGTGTCGAGTACAGTTTTTTCAAAAGGAATTGGTTTCCAATTAAATGTTTTCATGGTATCACTTACGTCAGCTTCAATAGTATTACCTACAAATGGCAACATCCCTTTCATTTCGTCATTAAAATTGGCAATAAATTTCAGTAAAAAGGTTGGAGCTAATTTGGTGCTTACCTTATCATATCCATTTGATTTTAAAATTTGTGCGATTACTTGCATGGCATAAGGTTTTTCTGATGTTACAATGAAACGCTTGCCATTTGCTTTTTCATTTTCTAAAGCTGCCACATGGATAGATGCTATATCTCTTACATCCGACATAACAGAATATGCTTTTGGTAACATGGGTACTTTTCCCGTTATTAATTTTTTGAAGAAATCCATTGCTTCGGCATCTAAATTTCCTGTAAGAGTCGGGCCATAAATAGGTCCTGGATTAACTACTACCAATTCCAATGAGGAATCACCTGTTTGATTTTTTATAAAATCCCATGCACTTTTTTCAGCAAGTGTTTTACTCTTAAAATAAGCAGTTACATTTTTCCCATTTACATCCGTCCAACTGTCTTGATTTAATTTTATCAAACCTTCTTTCCCTCCAGACATAGAAGCTGTAGAAGACGTAAGCACAACTCTTTTAACTCCTGCTTTTTTTGCAGCTTTCAATGCTCTTAATGTACCTTCAACTGCAGGTTTTATTAATTCATTTTCATCTTTAGGATCTTTAATTACAAAAGGAGACGCAATATGTAATACATAATCACATCCTTGCATAGCCTTATCCCAGCCTAAATCGTTCATCAGGTCAAGTTCGCAAAACTCTAAATTACCTTTAGGGTCAATTTCTTTTTTAATGCCATTTACTACTTCATCGGTTTTTGATAAACTCCTTACCGAACCCCTTACCGCATAGCCTTTTTTTAATAATTCGGCAGCACAATGCTGACCTACAAACCCAGATATTCCTGTTACTAGTACTTTTTTCATTTTTTATATGAGATTAATTTTTAGAATAATTAACCAAACTTAGAAATTGACTAAGTTTGGTTATTCATCATAAATACTACAAATTACATTCCTGGTATAATTACCACTCTACCTGCTTCTGATTGTAGTTCATTAATACGGAGATTTTTGTAGGGTTGGTATTCTTCTGAATTATACCACCCTTCGGCAGCCTCCATACTTGGGAATTTAAGCACTGCTGCCCAGTTTCCGTTCCAGTCACCCTCTTTTACATTTGGTGCAGGTGTTCCTGCAATCATTTGCCCTCCATGTTTCATTAAAATAGGAATTGCAAATTGTGCATACCGCTGATTAAGTTCTTCAAGGCTGTCAACTTTCATTTGAACCATAATGTATGCAGGCTTTGCTGCAATTGCACTTTCAATGCTTTTTTCTTGATTTTCCATTTTTTTTAAAAATTTAATTATTACTTTTGTTTCGCAAGCAAAAATAGATAATTACTTTTGATTTGCAAGCAAAAAATAAAATAAATTGCAATTTGCAAGTAAAAAATAACGTTTACATACAATGGATCATAAATTTCGATGCGAATGCCCAATAACGTCAGCCCTTGATATTTTAGGGGATAAATGGGTATTGGTTATCATAAAGCAAATGCTAATAGAAGATAAGAAGACCTTTAAAGACTTCACCGAAAGCGATGAGGCCATTGCCACTAATATTCTTTCATCTAAGCTTAAATGTTTGGAAGAATTAGGGATTATAACCAAAACTCAACTCCCTGACAACAAAAAAACTAATTTGTACCTTTTGACTGAAAAGGGATTGGCTTTAACTCCAATTATAGTTGAATTGTCAATTTGGAGCGATGAGAATGTAAGGGAACTCAATTCAATAATGAGAAATAGTCCCGAAATAGCTATAATGAAAAGTGATAAAAACACTTTTATTCAAATGATAAAAGACAATTATAAAGCAAAGACTGAAAAATTTTCTTAAATTATTGTTTGTTCTTTTTGATGAGTCCTTTATGCTTGCAGCTAACTAATAGCTGTTAGAAAAAATATCCGTATTTATCCGTAAATATACGAATGGAGATACGTATTTTTTTTAGCACCACCCCATTTACTATAA
>Ga0209499_1002842_pt1 | contig 10870 bp, 10 predicted proteins | sample C_130208_EF_Meta_FD_187306 | JGI IMG/M metagenome (GOLD analysis project Ga0209499, IMG submission 187306) | Freshwater microbial communities from Lake Croche, Canada to study carbon cycling - C_130208_EF_MetaG (SPAdes) (version 2) | ecosystem: Environmental > Aquatic > Freshwater > Lake...
CGATTGTTTTGGGATCGATGGTGAAATTAAAAAAGAATTACCAAGTAGGGGAAGTGATTGGTTTCAAAGGGAAAAGAGCCATTGTAAAAGTGGGGCAATTGCCTATGAATATTGATGTGGAAGATTTGATGGTAGTTGAAAAAATTGAGGACACCATTCAAAAATAACTTAAAAAAATATTACTATGGTCATCGATAAATTAAGCGAACTTTTAAAGTACGTTCATTTACATCCTCGCTTTGAACTAGCCATGGATTATATCGTAACCACTAATTTAATGAGCTTGGAACAAGGAACCGTTATAATAGATGGAGAAAACATAAAAGCCATTGTTATGGAGGGGCATTGTGTTGCTGAACAGGAATCATTGGCAGGTTTTGAATGCCATAACACTTTTATTGATATTCAAATTGTTTTACAGGGGATGGAAAAAGTGGGTTGGAAAGCTAGAACCAATTGCGAGGTACCCAAAGGAGCCTATAGTGAAGAAAATGATGTGTTATTATTTGCCGATGCGCCCACCTTGTATTTTCAATTACATTCTGGAATGTTTAGTATTTACTTCCCAAACGATGTTCACGCGCCTATGATCGGGGATGGAGCCATTAAAAAAGTAGTTGTGAAAGTAAGGGTATAGTCAATCAATCAAAGATTCAATTAAATAGGTTAGATTATTTGAGGATTGGGGGCATTAAAAAAGGGGCTAAAGGCCCCTTTTTGTTACTTCTGCGGAGAGTTAGGGATTCGAACCCCAGGACCTGTTACAGTCAACAGTTTTCAAGACTGCCGCATTCGACCGCTCTGCCAACTCTCCGCGGCAAATGTAGGAAGGGATTACCAATTTTGCAAAAATACTTGCTTTTAATATCCCTAAACATTTGAGCTAATTTATTGACTACCATGTATCTTTACAAAAATGGTCTAGGTGAAAGAATTATCCGCATTAAATGTATTTTTTTGGAAGTATCGAGTTCGCTTTTTTACAGGCATTCTGTTGGTAATTGCTACCAACTATTTGGCCGTTTTAGCACCTCAAATTACTGGTTATGTAGTGGGTTTGGTTCAAGCCAAGTTACCTGGTGGTAAACTAGCTCCTGCTTTACACCATGAGTTAATAGTGGATTGGATTAGTAATCTAAGTTATAACCATCATTTTAGTTTTGCTTGGCTAATCACATTTTGTAGTGTGACCATTTTAGTGTTGGCTATTGTAAGAAGTGTTTTTATGTTTTTTATGCGTCAAACCATTATAGTAATGAGTAGACACATCGAATATGATCAAAAAAATCAGGTGTATGAACATTATCAAAAACTCGATAATGAGTTTTATAAAACACATAGCACTGGCGATTTAATGAGCCGGATTACAGAAGATGTAAGTAGAGTAAGAATGTATACTGGTCCTTCCTTAATGTATTTGATTAATCTAATTTCTTTGATTGGGTTTTGTTTATACAATATGTTTAGTAAAGATGTGCGGCTTAGTTTATATGTATTAGCTCCTTTGCCTTTGTTGGCGGTTACTATTTATTTTGTAAATAGTATTATTAATAAAAAGAGTGAGGAAATTCAAGGACAACTTTCTGATTTAACTACCAATGCACAAGAATCTTATTCAGGTATTAGAGTCATCAAATCGTTTGTTCAAGAAAAAGCAATGCTAGGTTTTTTCAAAGCCAATAGCGAATTGTATCGAAAAAATGCAGTTAGTTTATCTAAGGTGGAGTCTTTTTATGCACCTACCATGGCTTTAATGATTGGTATCAGTACTTTACTTACTATTTATTTAGGGGGGCTTGAAGCTATTCAGGATCCAAGAAAAGTAGGTACCGTAATTGAATTTGTTATCTACATTAATATGCTCACTTTCCCAGTAAGTGCTATTGGATGGACCGCAAGTATGATTCAACGTGCAGCAGCTTCTCAAAAAAGGTTAAATGAATTTTTATCAATTGAACCTATTATTACCAATAAAAATACACAGCGAATTCCGGAAATTAAAGGAGACATACATTTTAATAAGGTAGATTTTGTATATCCACATTCTGGTATAAAAGCTTTGTCTAATTTTGAATTAACCATTAAAGCAGGTCAAAAAGTTTTGATACTAGGAAAAACAGGTGCTGGCAAAACATCAATCGCACAATTGCTCACCCGAATGTATGAAACCAATGCAGGAAGTATTTCTATTGATGGAGTGAATGTGAATCATATCCATATTCAACAACTTAGAAGTGAAATTGGTTATGTACAACAAGATGTTTTTTTGTTTAGTGATTCAGTAGAAAATAATATAAGATTCGGTTTGAACAATTTTGTAGGAAAGGATGAAATATTTAAAGCTGCTGAAGCTGCCCATGTGCTAAATGAAATTAATGCTTTGCCTAATCAGTTTGAAACATTGGTAGGAGAAAGAGGGACTACTTTAAGCGGGGGACAAAAGCAAAGAGTAGCTATTGCAAGGGCTTTAATTAAAAATCCGAGTATTTATATTTTTGATGATTGTTTAAGTGCCGTTGATGCCAACACAGAACAAACCATTTTGTTTAACTTACAATCCTATATTCAAAACAAGACTTCCTTATTTATTACGCATCGGATCTTTTTTAGCATGCATTTTGATTTAATCATCTATTTAGAAGACGGCAAAATAGCCGAAATGGGAACCCACGAAAGTCTGTTGGTAAAAAATGGCCTTTATGCAGAATTATATAGGGTACAGCAAACTAAAGACTTACATTAAACTAGGCTTAAAATTTTAATTTTTCAATAACATTTTATATTTTTAAGAAGTATTAAGCTTAACGATTATGGAACAAGAAAATTACGAGAACAACAACGATCGAAACATTGAAAGTGTTTTTAGTAGCAGAGTGCGTGCTGGAAAAAGAAGAACCTACTTTTTTGATGTAAGAGCTACTAGAGCAAATGATTATTTTTTAACCATTACAGAAAGTAGAAAACGTTTTGATAACAATGGCTACGATCGGCATAAAGTATTTATTTACAAAGAAGATTTTAATAAATTTGTTAAAGCCATTACAGAAGCGGTTGATTTTGTAAAAACAGAATTAATGCCCGATTTTGACTTTGATGCTTTCAATCATGAGGAAGGCACGAATGCGCGTGATGATAGAGGCATACCTTCAGTAGCTCCATCTACTCCAGAAACATCTGCTCCAATTGAGGAGCACGATGATGCACCCATTCATATTACCGAAAAGAAACCATTAGCAGCTAGAGATTCCCCCGCCAGTGAAGGTGATAATTTGAGTGGGGAAGAAGTAGACAAATGGTAAATTAAGCTTATTATTAATAGTACTATAATTTTTTAAGCATCCAGATAGTACAACCACAATGACCACTATTGCCTAAAGATTGATTTAATTTTTCAAATCCAACCTTTTCATAAATGGATACTGCCTTAGCAAGTTCAGGCATAGATTCTAAGTATACTTTCGTATATCCATTTGCTTTGGCCCATTCCATCGTTTGCAATAATAATTTTTTTCCCAGGCCAATTCCTCTCGCAGTGCTACTTAAATATAGCTTTACCAATTCACAAGTTGCATTAGGTAATCCTTCGGTAGGGAAAATACCACATCCTCCTACCACTTCACCATCAACTTCTGCTACATAATAAACTGAACCAGGAGTTTGAAATAATTCAAAAAGATGATCTGTGGTAGGGTCGTAATAAACAGTTCCTGGCTTGTTGGCACCAAATTCGGTCAAAGCAGTTCTTATCACTTTTGCAATAAATTCATTGTCTTTTAAATCAATATTTCTAATAACAATTGAACTGGACATTATATTTGGCTTTTCCAATTTTTATATTGATTTATTAAACCTATGGTAGAACTATCGTGCCCAGTTACTAAGGAAGGGCTATTTAATTCTGGCAATATTTTATTGGCCAATTGCTTTCCTAATTCTACCCCCCACTGATCGTAACTAAATATATTCCAAATAACCCCTTGAGTAAATATTTTATGTTCGTAGAGGGCTATTAAAAATCCTAAACTATTTGGGGTAATTTTTTTTAGTAAAAATGAGTTAGAAGGCTTATTGCCTGCAAAAACTTTAAAGGGGGCAAGAAATTCAATTTCTTTTTCAGACTTATTATTTTCTTGTAATTCTTCACTTACTTCAGCTAGCGTTTTACCATTCATTAAAGCTTCCGTTTGAGCAAAAAAGTTGCTTAGCAACTTCTCATGGTGATCTCCTATAGGATTATGGCTAATAGCTGGAGCAATAAAATCACATGGAATAACTAAAGTTCCTTGATGTATTAATTGATAAAAAGCATGTTGTCCATTGGTACCTGGTTCTCCCCAAATGACTGGCCCAGTAGTATAATTAACTGCTGTGCCATTGCGATCGACATGCTTACCATTACTTTCCATATTGCCTTGTTGAAAATAGGCGGCAAAGCGGTGCATGTATTGGTCGTAAGGTAAAATGGCTTCTGATTGTGCATTAAAGAAATTGGTATACCAGATACCTAACAAAGCCATGACAACAGGTATATTTTTATCAAATTTTTCTGTTTTAAAATGAGTATCTCCTTCTTGTGCACCCATTAATAAAGCTTCAAAATTTTGATAACCTATTGTCAATGCAATAGATAAACCAATGGCGCTCCACAAAGAATACCTTCCACCTACCCAATCCCAAAACTCAAACATGTTTTTACTGCTAATTCCAAATGCATTAACTGCTTTTTCGTTGGTACTTAGTGCAACAAAGTGAGTAGCTACCTGTTTTTCGTCCACCACTTTTTCAACAAACCAAGACCTTGCCGTATGGGCGTTGGTCATAGTTTCTTGTGTTGTAAATGTTTTGGAGGCAATTAAGAATAAAGTTTCTTCTGCGTTTATTTTTTTTAATGTTTCAGCAATATGGGTGCCGTCTACATTGCTTACAAAATAAACTTGTATGCCTGCTACCCAATAAGGCTTTAAAGCTTCTGTTACCATCACTGGACCTAAATCGCTTCCACCAATTCCAATGTTCACTATGGTATTTATTTTTTTACCTGTATATCCTTTATGTGTTCCACTATGTATATCATTGCAGAATTTTTCCATTTGTTTTTTTACCTTAATAATCTCAGGTAAAATATTTTTTCCATCTACCATAACAGGTAGCTCATGGTTACTACGCAGGGCTGTATGTAATACGGCTCTATGCTCCGTTTCATTAATTGCCAAACCTTCAAATTGCGCTTTGATGGCATTTTCTAAACCACATTCAGTGGCTAATTGCAATAATAATTGAACTGTTTTTTCAGTAATTATATTTTTTGAATAATCAAATAATAGTTCGGGTGTAGCAATAGAGTATTGTTCAAATCTTTTTGGGTCTGCAGCAAATAAATCTTTCATTTGTTTGCGATTCATTTCTTCCTCATAATGTTTCTTCAATACAAACCAAGCTTGCGTTGATGTTGGGTTAATTTTTTCTAACATATTTATAATTTCTCAATGGTTTCTAAAGTGTTTGATAGCATGTCTTGACTAATATCTAGGTGCAACACAAAACGAACTAGGGCAGGAGCCATGGCAATGGCTAAAATATTTTTTTCTTTTAATGCAGCCACTAGTTCCGGGGCATTGTATTTTCCTTCGATATGTGCAATTACGATATTTGTTTCTACTTCAAATACGGCCTGTACAAAATCTTTCTTGATTAATGCGTCTTTTAATAGCAACGCTTTAATATGATCTTCTTTTAGTCTTTCTACATGATGGTCTAATGCGTAAATACCTGCCGCAGCTAAAGAACCTGCTTGTCTCATTCCACCACCAAAAACCTTACGCCAACGTCTAGCTTTTTTTATAAATGTGTTGGTTCCTACTAAAACACTTCCAACAGGTGCACCCAATCCTTTGCTTAAACATATAGAGATACTATCAAATACTTTTCCATATTGCTTAGGATCTTCATTTTTATGAACCAGGGCATTAAAAATTCTTGCGCCATCTAAGTGCATCCCCAAGCCATTCGAATGGGCAACTTGATGGATAGACGCTATTTCACTAAAATTATAACAAGCTCCGCCGCCACGGTTGCAGGTGTTTTCTAAACTTACTAATCTAGATATTGGCTTATGGACATCCTCAGGGTTGATTGCTGCTAAAACCTGATTGGCTGTTATTCGCCCTCTATTTCCTTTTAATAATTTTACCGAACAACCCGAATTGGAGGCAATTCCGCCACCCTCATATTGGTAAATATGGGATAATTCCTCGCATATTACTTCGTCTCCCGCCTGGGTATGGGTTTTAATGGCCAACTGATTGGTCATGGTGCCGCTTGGACAGAATAAGCCAGCTTCCATACCAAATAAGGAAGCAGTTTTAGCTTCAAGGGCGTTGATACTTGGATCTTCCCCAAATACATCATCCCCAATCGGCGCTTCTTGCATAAATGCAAGCATAGCTGGGGTAGGAAGGGTTACGGTATCTGATCTAAAATCAATCATGGGGCAAATATAAAACTCGGGCGCTTATTATCCCTATAAATTCTATAAGTGGTTTAAAATTCATCGCAAATTAATGTGCATAAATGCTTAATAATCAATATTTGCTTAATTAATTTCAAAATCGTACCTTTGCCGGCTAGCATTTGTTAATTCATCAATATAATTACTTTTTGCCTAGCACAACTTTTTAAGACATTTTAACGTTATTCATTTAAATAAATTCTTTGCATGAGGCAGCTTAAAATTGCTACACAGATTACCAACAGAGATTCTCAGGCTGTTGAAAAGTACTTACAAGAGATTTCTAAGATTTCAATGATCAATCCTGAAGAGGAAACCACGTTAGCACAGCGTATTAAAATGGGAGATCAACGTGCTTTGGACAAATTGGTTCAAGCCAACTTACGTTTTGTGGTATCAGTAGCAAAACAATACCAACACCAAGGGTTGTCTTTGTCTGATTTAATTAATGAAGGTAACCTTGGTTTGATCAAAGCGGCACAACGTTTCGATGAAACCAAAGGATTTAAGTTTATTTCTTATGCTGTTTGGTGGATTCGTCAATCTATTTTGCAAGCATTGGCGGAGCAGGGTCGTTTGGTACGTTTACCTCAGAATAAAATAGGTACTTATAATAAAGCCAATAAAGCTTACATGGCTTTCGAGCAAGAACATGAAAGAGAGCCTTCTACCGAGGAATTGGCAGGAATTTTGGAAATGTCTGAGACTGAGATTAATAACATTTTTCAATCCAATACCCGTCATACTTCCTTGGACGCGCCGGTGCATGAAGCGGAAGATGTGGCGATGGGCGATTTGTTAAAAGGTGGGGATGAAACTGACGAAGATGTGATGAAAGATTCATTAAGAGAAGAAATTCGTCGCGTACTTAAGTCATTGAGTCCTAGGGAGGCAGAGATAGTTAATGCCTATTTTGGTTTAGATGGAGAGAATGGGGTAACCATTGAGCAAATTGGTATTAAATACGATTTAACGAAGGAAAGAATAAGACAAATAAAGGAGCGCGCTATAAAACGTTTACAAAAAGCGAGGTATAGCAATGCACTAAAGGCTTATTTGGGCTAGTAGTAAAAGATATTATTTAGCCCCTTCAGTCTAAGGATTTGATGGGGCTTTTTTTTAGGTTAGATTTTAGAATAATGATTTGATAATAAAGAATGTTAAAGGAAATTTAGACATTTGACTAAGAAATAAAGAAGTTATGGAAACAGAAAAAGTGAGCATTTTAATTATAGGGTCAGGTCCTGCCGGATATACTGCTGCCATTTATGCAGCACGTGCCAATATGAAACCAATGTTGTATCAAGGCATTCAACCAGGAGGTCAATTAACGATTACCACTGAAGTAGAGAATTATCCTGGTTTCCCAGAAGGAATTCAAGGGCCTGAGATGATGGTCAATTTTGAAAAACAAGCGGCCCGCATGGGTACCGATATAAGATATGGTTTAGCTACTAAAGTAGATTTTGGTGGAGAGATTAAAAAAGTTTGGATTGATGATGAAAAATTAATTGAGGCAGATGCCGTAATTATTTCAACTGGAGCCAGCGCAAAATGGTTGGGAATTCCAAGTGAGGAAAGATTAAATGGTTTTGGAGTTAGTGCTTGTGCTGTTTGTGATGGATTCTTTTTTAAAGATAAAGAAGTAGCCATTGTTGGAGCTGGAGATACTGCTGCAGAGGAAGCGCATTATTTATCTAAGATGTGTACAACAGTTCATATGTTTGTCCGTAAAGAAGCCATGAGAGCGAGTAAAATAATGCAAGATAGAGTGCTGAATACCCCTAACATTAAAGTTTATTTTAATACAGAGACCGATGAAATTTTAGGTGAAAAGAAAGTAGAAGGGGTTAGAATATTAAATACCAAGACCAACGCTTTACAAGAAATTCCAGTAAGTGCCTTCTTTGTTGCAATTGGACACCAACCCAATAGTACTATTTTCAAAGACTACCTACACATGGATGAGACTGGCTATATCATTACAGAACCTGGAACTACTAAAACAAATGTTCCTGGAGTTTTTGCATCAGGTGATGTTCAAGATAAAAATTATCGTCAAGCAGTAACTGCTGCAGGCAGTGGTTGTATGGCAGCTTTAGATGCAGAGCGTTACTTAACTTCAAAAGGACACTAATGTCTTTTGTAAATAACATGCGGATCTATTTAAACGAGCTCATCTTTTTTGGATATCATGGAGTGTATGCTGAAGAAAAAAAATTGGGTAATACCTACAAGGTTGAAGTTATTATAGATTTTATACCAGCACCTTCAATAGTAGAACAATTAGATCAAACCATCGATTACGTAATGGTATTCGCATTGGTTAAAAAAAGAATGGACATTCCTACCTCCTTATTGGAAACCTTAGTAAGTTATATAGCGGATGACATTTTAATAGAACAGCCTATTGCCGATAAAGTATTTGTAAAAATAACTAAAGTGCACATGCCAATTCCTCAATTTGAAGGTCATGTTTCCGTATCCATAGAAAAGAGTAGGGATAAATAAAACTTGGCTACAAATTTTTATATTTTCTTATTCTCCCAGCGCTTGGTTTGAATGTATAAATAGGATGGAATTAATAAGGTAAGCCAATAAATTATTTCACACATCCACCCTATTGTAATAGGTAGTTGAAAATGTTCGATGGTTAGGTATGCGTAAAGGATATATATAATAATGGCTACAAATTCAATAGCTAAATTAATTTTTGATTGACCTGTCCCAGTTACTGCATTTAACCAAACAGTTGCAATAGACATAATTAATAAGGCAAACGAAACTACTCTTAAAACAGGAATTCCTGCCTGAATAAATGCTTCACCTTGTCCATAAATTGATAAAAATGGATGTGCAAATACATTTAATAAAATACAAATCATTAAGGCAAAGCTTACACTCCACTTAACTATTTTATTAATTAATGGGATTACTTTTTCTTGCATGCCTTGCCCTATGATATTACTAACCATGGTATTGGAAGTAGCAGCAAAGGCCCAAGTAAAACTACCAAAAAATCCAAAAATATTTCGCATAGAGTTGGACACGGCCAATGCTTGTTCTCCTCTGTGTTCTATTAAGATATAAAAGAACTCCCAACTAATAATGCTAATGGTATACTGAAGCATAATGGGAGAAGATTGCACCAAAATCAATTTAATGTATTTCCATTTTACTGTAAAGCTTTTGAAAAGTTCAAATCTTGCACCAATTTTTTGATAATGAATTACTAAATAAATAATTAATAAACCCATCACTTCAGAAATGATGGAAGCATAAGCTGCGCCATTTAAGCCCATAGCACTAAAACCAAAATGTCCAAATATTAAACTGTAATCGAAAAATATATTGAAAATAGCTTCGGTGGCAGTTCCAATTATTAAAAATTTACTTTGATTGGTTCCTACTAATAAAGCATTGCGCATTTGATAGATAAATAAAAATGGAATTCCCCAAATTCTAATTTTAAGAAATTCAATTACGGTATTGGCACGCTGAGTGTCGTGTAATAAATTATGGAAAATGGAAGGTGCAATAAAATAAGTGAAAGCGATTCCAAAGATGGATAAGAAAATAGAAATAATGACGCCTTGAGAAAATAAAATGCCAATTTCATCCACTCTATTTTCTCCAGCACGACGTGAAATAAGTGCTTGCAAGCCATTGTTTAAACCTTGTCCCATGACACCAAAAATCAAATAAAACACCCCCGTAATGCCTCCAATAGCTAAGGCTTCTGAACTTAGGGCACCTAAGAAAATATTATTGATCACGAAATTTACTTGGGGTACCATAATAGCCAAAGCAATGGGCAAAGTAATTGCCAATATTTGCTTACTGCTAATGGTAACTTGTAAGGAAGGGGTAGCGTGGCTCGAACTCATATATTTGCAAATCTACAATTAGTTTCTGCAAAGAACTGACTCTTTTTTTATATCATTGCATAAGATTTAAAGTATGGTACAAAAGAAAATTAGCATTTATGGAAATTTATTAAGTACGGCCAACAATAAGGTGGAAAATCTTTATTTAATAGTGGACGAACGAAGTGTTGTTTTAGTAGTAAAAAATACACTGCTCAATGAATATGTGGCAATCGAACATTTTGAGCATAGTTCCGATCAACCTAGTTGGAGTCAATTATTTGGGTTTTTACAAAATAATTCAATTTTAATTCATTCGGTATTTAACGAGATTTTTTTTGTAATGAATGGTCCAAGAATGTTATTGTCTAAAGAACATAATATAGCCAATTCATTGCAATATGACAATGAGTTAAAAATGATTTTTGGAAGTGTTTCAGACGAAGAAATTTATACAAATGCCATAGATGCAGGGCATTTTATAGTGTATGGTGTT
>Ga0209499_1002843_pt1 | contig 10867 bp, 30 predicted proteins | sample C_130208_EF_Meta_FD_187306 | JGI IMG/M metagenome (GOLD analysis project Ga0209499, IMG submission 187306) | Freshwater microbial communities from Lake Croche, Canada to study carbon cycling - C_130208_EF_MetaG (SPAdes) (version 2) | ecosystem: Environmental > Aquatic > Freshwater > Lake...
ACCCCATGGATAACCTTCTCGGACTAACCATGATTCCATATTAGGATGCAATTCATTGTCCCATATCTTAGGAAATCCATACTTCCATCCACTTGGTGGATCAACCCATAGTTTCATATATTATACTCCAAAATGCTTTTTAATCTCCCGTACAGTAAGATTTGCCGGGTACTTTGTCTCCATATCTAGCATCATTTGACAACATTCATTTACAATCAACTTGGCGAATCGTTCAATAAATTCTTCTTGCGTATCCCACTTATCACTGGAATCTTCTCTAGCAGCCTTTAACCAACATTCTTTAATTCGTTCGTTCATTCTTTATACACCAATGATTTGGAATACATTTTAGTTTCGGGACATACAAAATGCATAATGTCCCGACCAATGTAATCCTCTTCAACATCAAGGAATTCGACTTCATCAACCAAATGCCGTTTTTGGCATTCGGCACAATTAATATAAAAACTCATTACTTTTTACCTGAAAAATAACCATAATTAACACCGAGATTATACTCAAGGTATTCGGTATCACCATGGGTTTCATAGATATCATGCAACCAACGAATTGCCATTTCACGATTACGACAACCGGATTCCATCATTTTATCGATGGTTTCTTCCAACCGAATTGCGGCCAATGCCTCATCCTCAAGGCGAACACTCTCATTCCGCTCAACAATGGTTTGCAAATAAGCCAATTCGGACTCAAACATTGCCTCAGTCCAATCGGACGTATCCACACCACGAGGACGGAAATTATATGCGTCCTTATATGCATCCGAATAGATACAAGCCAATTGATCACGGCGGGACAATTCATCCCATGGGGTATACTTGTAGGACATTGCAGACTCGACGGTGGTTTGATTGGCTTGTGTCATTTTCGTTTCCTGGTGTTTTCTCGACTTCAGAATCAATTATACACTGGTCCGTCCGGAGGTCAACCCTGTTGTTCCTGTGCAACAGATTGTTGTTCCGACGCAACACTTGACATTTCCATTGCCTCTCGGTAATATGCCACCAACTCATGGGATACGGCAGGATTCAATACAGCATTTAAAAGCACCTGCATTTGGACCATGCGAGGTGCATTACCGAATTCAATCAATGCATTAATCTCGGATTGCGTCAGCATTTACGCTGCCTTTGCAAACTTCAATGCATACTCCAATGCATCTTTGACTGGTTGCCATCCACGCCATGGTTTATTCATATTGAATACTTCCCAAACGTCATTCTGATTTAGAATATAAAGATATTCAAGACCATTAGAGTCCTCAATAAACTCTTCCCTAGTCCCATATTCGGATGCGGGTTCCATTTCACGATCCATATCGCGGCAATAGAATTTAGTATTATCAGTACCTTCACCAAGGGATGAAATGGAACCACCCTTGATCAATTCAACCGCCGAAGGCAAAGAATCGAAATACTTTAGAAGCAATGCACCATTGTTTTCAACATACCCATCCCAATGGCAATACACGGCATGGATAACGCATGGGCCCATTTCAGGCAGACCAGTTTCAATTGCAATAGCAGAGCGAGTAGCCATTATTATTCCTTAAGCAAAAACACGATCAAGGTTTTCCTCGATCAATATAACATCACGGGTGGCACCAAATACGCGAATTGGATTAACCAATTCAACGGTATGTTGGACTTGACCACCATATTTAACACGGGATTCTAGCACAGTACCAGAAAACGGGAACATATCAAGATATAAACCCGAAATAAAAGAACCAGTCTTATCCCAACCCATTATAGGTCTCCTGCGACACAAGCAATACGCTCAAGGACATCCATTCGGATATGCTTTTGCCTCGCTTTTGGTGCACTATCAATAAAGTGCTTTTGACAAAAGGATGCAAGATAACCTAACGCAAAAATACGAGCTTCGGTATCGGAATAACCTTTAGCCTTTTCACGTTTAACCACGACTTCAATCAAAAGATCAATTTCAGTTTTCGCAAACATTCTCAATTACTCCCGGTAATTATCAAAACCAAACACAACTTCTGGATCATTGGCAACAGCCACCATATATGCATCAATGTAATCCTCATAAAAGGACAAGACATCCTTCAATGGAAGTTTAAACAATGATGCAACATCCTCGGGCGACCAACCACTATCAAAGGCATCCGCAACATCGGAACAGAACACGGTATAATCTACTTTCGACACGTTTTTTCCTTCGTTTTTCTCGACCACAGAATCTATTATACTCTGGTTCCGTCGGTTGTCAACGTGTTGCTGGCGAACAACGGAAGTGTCGTATGCCAGCAACAACCGTCGGTACCGATTAATTTGCGATACAATACTCTGCCAATTTCTTCCAATTGCCATTTGGATTCGCTTTGCGAATATTGGTCACTTGAATTAGAGTCCGAAGCGACAATTCTTTAATGCGATCTACCAATTTCTCAATAAGAAGCACGGCATCGACTTTATGTTCCATTTCAAACTCTGGCAAAAAGTCATCGGCAAACTCAAGCAGGTGATGCATACGCTCGACCTTTTGTGCATTGGTCATTGTAAGATCAACGGCCATTGAGCGAGTAATAACTGCCTGATCCATTGCATGGGATGGCAGATTGGAAATAAACACTACACGACCTTTGAATTCAAAGACATTAGGAAGATCCTCGTCTTTAAAGTCAGCGCGCCAAGAGATAACACGACGCGAATAAGAATCAAGAGCACCTTTAAGAAGGTTCAATGAGACTGGATCTTTAAGAACCGAATCGCAATCATCAAAAACAATAACCGAATTACGGTTCTCGTAAAGGATACGATACAGACCTTTAGGAGTAGAGTAACCCTTGATAACACGGAAGGTCTTAGCCGTATTGATTGAGGAACCAACATCAGCCTCGTCCAATAGAGTAACGTCTTGCAATCCAGACTTGCGGAGTGCATCCATTACAGTAAACGATTTACCAAGTCCACCAGGACCAGATACAATAACCGACGCTTGATGACCTTGCGAAAGCATTGTCACCATGTCAGAAACGAAACCGAATCGTTCATTGATTGAAAAGGACGATTCAACCATTTGCATCAATTGTGTATTGATAGCATTAAGTTTGTTTTTGGTATTGCGAAAACCAGCCGCAGGTACGCCACGTGGCATAATAAACTCCGAGATATAAAATAAAATTAAGCGAGAACAATAACGCGAGGAGAATCAGACTTATCCATAAACTGTTCACCTTGAATTGGTGCAGTAAAGAAGTCCGTTTTAAACTTCTTATCTTCTACACCTTGCCAAACACGTTTAATAAACTTGGCACGGAAAGTACCGTCGGACTTATAAACACCGACAACTTTACCAATCATATAACAATTGTCAATACCATTAAAATCTAGAGACTTTACAATATCACCGACTTGCATCACATTTCCTGTTGTTTTCTCGACCACAGAATCTATTATACACTGGTCCTGCCGACCGTCAAGCGTGTTGTATCCATACAACATAAACTGGCTCCTCGACCTGGGCTCGAACCAGGGACCTACGGATTAACAGTCCGGTGCTCTACCGACTGAGCTATCGAGGAATATATTAAAAATTAAAACGGCGGATAGTATAGGATTCGAACCTATGCATCGATTATCCATATCCCCAACTCAATACACCACCACAATTGTGCCAATAGTATGCATCACAACCAATTAATTGGACTGAATAGAATTCACTCATAATTGAACCTTTGTCGAATTGCATTGGCTGCACCATTACTTGTCATTTGAGTTCCATTACCCGATTCACATATTCGGATGCATTGTTCGATTATTTCTTTTGCAAATTTATGCATTTGGTCAAAGGTATAACCGTGGAGATCGCCTCGTTCTGGATCATATCCTAACCATTCTTGGTCTGGCAATTTAAATGCTACCATAGTTTATCTCCATAAAATTAGTATTATCAGGAAGAATCTGCATATCTGCAAGGTGTTTACTGCGATCAATGTAATCTTTCAATACATCAAGGCAAAACGGATTAGATCCATATGATTGTTTATCACATTGATAGAGTGAACCAGAATGACCCGTGAAATAAAAGAAATTATCGTCCTCAGTAACTTTGGTTACACCTGAATTCATTCTCCAAGAACTACTACCCAAGAAACCACCATTCCAAGATGCAAAAATCTTATATAAGACTTCATCGGTTTCAATCATGGTTATCTTAACCATAATCCATCTTTCGGGTATTGTCATAACACAACCGTACCAACGGTACCATTAGATTTTACAAAAAACAATTTATTGACCAATGACCAGTCTTTTGCAGGCATTTTAGTCTCGGTGAATTCATTCAAATATTTAACTGCCTCTTCGATTGAAGGAAAAGAAACAGATTTAAGAAAATTCTCATTGTATGGTTTTGCAATGAACCGAGTGGCCTTTGATTGTTCTGAAATATTAGGTGTAAACACATCCCTAATTGTTTTCTTAGCTTTACGCGGTACTGGTACATAAGACTTTTGTTTTACGACTTTGACCTTTACGGGTTTCGGTGGTTTTACCTTTGGTGCCGGCAATGTGTCGAGCAACATAATTGCTTCACATATTTCCAGTACAGGTTTGCCAAGTTTATTGGCAATCGTTGTAATACTAAACTTCTGGTCCGCTAGATCACGAACTTGTTTAATGAATGCTTTTTTCATTTAATAATCATCACCATAACAACCATAATCTTCATCGGTACCATAACCGGCAGAGGCCATAGCAGAATCAAAATCACCATCCATTGAATCATTATAATCATCAATAGAATCCATCATATGCTCTTTAATATTAAGAACATCATTAACGGTGACACCAAAGCGAATTGCAATATCGCCAATATTATCACCAGCACAGAGTGACTCTTCAATATCTAATGCCAATGCAGACATTTTACCCACAATAAACTTCCTTATGTTTAGGTTTACGATTGTATTTTGTTTTAATACAATGCCGAACACCAGGTTTGATAGGTGTCCGACAATGCGGTCTCGGCACGTGGCCGATCAATGGTTTGGTGTTCGTTTTCATCATGTAATCCATTCTACTCTGGTCCGGTGGAAAGTCAAGCGTGTTGCTTCCACACAACAGTTAGGCGTAGTTGAATTTGGCATTCTTATTTGACGCTTGAAAATCAAAAGCGTATTGACCAGGTTCTATTTTAGAAACACCAATCCGAGCATAGCATTGCTCCTGTAATCGGAGAGCAATCAATTTAGCCTTAACATCATTACATGATACAAAAAGAGTACCATTAAAAAAGTCGGCATGATCACCAGATTCTAGGATCGGTGCGATCTTATTCAATATGTTTTTTTCGAAACCCATTTGATTTCCTGTCGGTTTTGTTCACAACAGAATCAATTCTACTCTGGTCCAACGAAAAGTCAAGCGTGTTGTATAAAAACAACACTCGTTGTATGGTTACAACAGACTAGACAGCCTTGCGTTTTTGTGGCATATTGGTTGGTATGTGTTCGCCTCGTTTAATACTTTTCTCTTTACGGCGAATCCAATCCCTACCTACAGGATTCTTTACATCCATTGTTGCAATACGGCGAATATGTTTATGCAATTTATCTAATGCACCAGATTCATCACCATCATTAGAATTGTCAACAACGGTAAAATTATCTCTGCCAAAATGAGATTGAAACTTACCCATATTGTCTTGCACTTTATGCCATGCATGGTCAACAACATGAGCAGGTACTGATCGTGTTCGTTTTAGATTTCGTTTATGTGCAACGTCTAATGATGTATTGACAAATAACATATGGGTATCATAACCCAATGTTTTTAGATGTTCAGACTTTTTGTGTATATCTTCAAAGTCTTTACCCGTACCATCAATCACCATTCCTAATCGACCATGTTGATATAGATGAGACCTTTTAGCAGTTAAATCTTTTGCCCTTTTACGAACTTCATCTCTCTTTTCAGTTTCATGTTCAGGCATTTTAGGATCTAGACCATGTTTTTTAATACCCTTTTCAAATAGGTCATCTGAATTGACCATCTTAAATCCCAAATCACCTCTAACCTTGTTGATTACATGGGATTTACCTGATCCAGGACCACCTGCCAAAAAGATTGCTTTTAACTTGGCTGGGTCATGTAGACCTTCTGTTAGAAAAGACTTAAATGATAACATATGCGTCCTCGGATGATGGGTTATCTTTTATTTATAAAAGAGGGTTATCTTTTTTTTTTTCGACTGTTGTGTGAAAACAACACGATTGACACTTGACAAGACCGTGTGTATAATGGTTCTATCGACTGAGAAAACAGAAGGAAAATTGTATGCGTAAGTTACCAGATAGTTATGTGCTTGCAACCATTATTGTTGGTTGGATTGTTGTGGTTGCTTTGATTGTCACCGGAAATGCTTAACATTAAATAAATAGGTTATATATGAAACAGAATACTAAAGCGTTTATTATTGCTGCTAATGAAATCTTTGGTGAGAATGCTGTTCTCACCCGGGATGAGATTCAACGTGTTGTTGATGAAAAGAATGTTCCATATCCCTTTTGGATTGTTCAACGACAAGAGTATCGCGCCGGTCGTGGTCAATACCGTGTCCCTACTATTTTTGGTGCTATGCATAAAGACAAACCTACATTCAACGCACCTACAGTAGTATCTGCTCCAGGCAATTTCGTAATGGCACCTGAAATGGTTGCTACTGTTACTGTTCTTAAACAAAAGAAACTACAGGATGATGCTGATACTGCAATTCCTGAAAAGTATGAGAACTATGTTCCATTTGGTTTCTTTAAAGACTTGATGCAAATCGTTAAGTCTAAACAATTTTATCCTGTTTTTATTACTGGTCTTTCTGGTAATGGTAAAACAATGATGGTCGAACAAGTTTGTGCCACTCTGCAACGTGAATGCATTCGTGTTAATATCTCGATTGAAACTGATGAATCAGATTTGATTGGTTCTAATACACTTGTCGATGGTAATGTGGTGTATCGTGACGGTCCAGTCATTACCGCAATGAAACGTGGCGCTGTATTACTTATCGATGAAGTGGATCGTGGTTCTGAGAAACTGCTATGTCTGCAAGGTATTCTAGAGGGTAAGTCTTATTTCAACAAGAAATCTGGTGAATACATTAAACCTGCACCTGGTTTTCAAATCGTTGCAACTGCAAACACTAAAGGTCGTGGATCTGAAGAGGGTCGCTTCCTTGCAAAGATTCTTGATGATGCATTCCTCGAGCGTTTCCCTATTACAGTAGAACAAGAATATCCATCTGCGTCCGTAGAAACTAAGATTCTTAAACCTCTGATGAATGATGATGAGTTTGCAGAGAATCTTATTAAATGGGCAGATGTTATTCGCAAGACATTTGATGAGGGTGGTGTTGATGAAATCATTTCTACTCGCCGTCTAGTTCATATTGCTCATGCATATGCAATCTTTGGTGATCGTACTAAAGCAATTAAAATGTGTGTGAATCGATTTGACGAAGAAACTAAAAATGCATTTCTTGATCTTTATACTAAAGTCGATGCAAAACCTGTAGAACAACCAACTGTATCAGTAGAAGAATCGGTTATTGGAAATACTGAAACAGTAAACGGTCCAACTAATCCTTAAAGGAGTAATATATGCGTGTCAAAATTGGTCCATTCATTAAGTGGTGGGGCCCGTATCAGATTGCCGATCTTCTTCAAAAGGTTGGCGTATCTGAAAAACGGTGCGAATCAATCGGTGAATATCTTTCTCATACTAAATTGAATGATCTATGTGAGTGGATCCATTCAAAGCGTAAGCGTAAAGTTTCGATTCATATCGATAACTTTGATGTATGGAACATGAATGATACGCTTGCAATGATTGCATTGCCTATGCTTATTAAGTTAAAAGAATGTAAGCATGGGTATGCACTCGTTGATGATGAGGATGTTCCAGAATCGATTCGATCCACTAATGCACCACCCAAAGAGAATGAATGGGATGTGGATGCAATGGCAGAATCACGGTGGGAATGGGTTCTGAATCAAATCATTTGGTCTTTTCAACAATTGCATCCAGATAATGAATGGGAAAAACAATACGAATCTGGTGTGCATGACATTGTTTGGGTAAAGTCTAAAGATCATCCAGATTGCAACGAGATGCAACGTGGACCAAATGATACATTTAAGGTTGATCGTGAAGGTATGGAAGCACACCAACGAAAAATTGACAATGGTATGCGCTTGTTCGGTAAATACTATGGTGCATTGTGGGATTGAATCATGGATAAAGAAAATGATGTAGTTGTTGATTTGGCTAAAATACAACCTACGGGTATCAATACTCAAAAATCTTACAAATATGAAACTCCACCAGAACCGAATTGGAGATTCTATTTCGGCGATAGCATCAAAAACAATATTCATTACAATGTATATCTTGAGAATCCACCTAATCGATTCCAACGGTGGCTCTGTTATAAAGCATTTCGATTGACATGGGAACAAATTAAATGAACGAACGAATTAAGCAGAATGAAATCTGACAATGAATATATACTGAACAACGAATTAGAGGTTCAGCAAATGATAGTAAGTAAAATGTCCAAAAGTGACATGAAAACTTGGTTCAAGATGAACGGATTTAGATTGATGTATAAGGAGAGTTGGCGTACAGTATTGAAGTATGGTTCTGGTTGTTTTATCAGAAATGGTCGGTACTATCGCCTTCGCAATAATGGACCAGATAATACATGGGTTGTTGATGTATCAGAACCAGTTGCTGATTTTGATCGGTGGGCTAATTCAGCAGAGATTAGAGATATTCCTTTAGCAAAGTTTATTTTGGAGTATAACAGGTGAAATCTGAAATGAAGGAGAAATACAACAAATTGTTAATGCCTTTGTTAGGCAAAGAATCGTTGGTCGAACGGTGGTGGGTTTCTAAGAACAAAGCATTTGATATGAAAACACCACTTGAAATGTTTGCAGAAGATGCAAATCGTGTGGATCAGTATATTAAAGATCAGTTTAGTAAATAATTTTTGGAGTATAATATGGAAATGAAATTGGATATTAATGATGAATGGATCGATGGTGTTGTTCTTGCTCGCCTTAAGAGTGACTATGAAACAATCGGTGATGAATTAGAAGATGGAGAAGAACTCAAACGTGCCATCGTAACTATGATGAGTTTTTATATGACATATGAGAATTATTTCAAATGGCGCGAAGAAGCACAAGTACCTGATTCATGGATCGGTGGTTGGGATATCTATCGATTGAATAAACTTGTTAAAGAAGGGAGTGTATAATGCCACTATATCTAGTTGAAACCGTATCTATCTTTCGCCATCGGTATGTCGTAGAGGCAAAAGAAGAAGAACACGCTTCCGATGAAGTTGTATACAATATGACTGATTCTGACTTCAAAGAGTTTTCACAACATCATGTTGATGAGTGTATCACTTCTATTCGTGAAATCAAAAATGAAGAGTTCGAACCACTCTTTGATAAAGACAATGATTATCTTAAAGATTGGGATCCACAACTTAAACGTCAGAAGTTTATCAATGTAATTGAGTATGACTCGTGAAGTCTAAGAAACTCAAGGAATTGTCGGATTCATTAGATGACAATGATTTCCATAATCTAGAGTTTCTATTGACTGTTTCTGTTGAAGGATATAGAGAATGGCAAGCACAGGCCGATGATGATGATTTAGAGTATGCGGTAGAACTATTGATCGAATACAATCTGATGATTCAAGAAGCACTATGTGAAGTGCCATTCTCTCAAGCAAAGAAATTGTTACAGTCTATTAAAAAATGACGCATTGCAACATGGAATTGCCTAAATAAATGGTACAAACACTAACAGGAGAATTCTATGTACATGAATCTTAGCGCCATCGGTAACATCCAAAAGGCAAAAACAAGTGTTATCAACACTTTTGTAAAAAATGAAAAACTTAATAAGTCTCTAACAGATCTAGTCGATGCTGAAGCACAATTCAACACGGCAGTCGTTAGAGCACTTACTGATCTACATTTTAATGTAGTTGATTCTTTTTATAATATGCAGGTGAAATAATGTTAAAAAAATTACTAAATCTCTTCCGTCCTCTATCTTATGCAGATTTACTTGAATCGTATATTGCATCAAGATCACCATCGAACGCTGCAGAAGTTGAAGCGTTGATCCGTAACTTCGACAGAAGATACTACAAACATTACTGATAAATAGGAGATACCGCATCTCTTTTCCTTTGGAAGTTTTATGAATAATGATGATTTGTTTTTTGAACAAGTAAAAATATACGAAGAAATCGAACGGCGCCGAGTCAAGAAATTCTACCTCTTGACATCGGCGTTTTTTTGTGGTATACTATTATTAACCTATCTTTTAATGAGGTAAATTATGTCACTTTTCGTCGAAGTCAACTCCGTTCGTCCCAAGAACTGCAAACTAATCATCAATCTTGATTCTATTATTGAGATTGCACCACTTATGGCTGGTGGTTGTATCATCTTCTTTAATGCACAAGAAGCAGGCACCACTCGCACCATTACTGTTTCGGATGACTATTCTGCATTCAAACAATTCGTCATGCAAACTGTTACTGCCGAAGATATTGCAAAGAAATTCCCTAAAGCAACTAAGTCAACAGTTAATATTAAACCGCAAAGTGCAGGATCAGTTGGAGTTGAATTCAACGAGTAATCTGTTATGAAAAATGACCTGTTGTTTTCAACATTTCAATGGATAAAAAATGATTACAAATCAAATCGTATTAGGTTTGTTATGGAGTTATTTGCTTGGGCTATTAGTGTTGGGTGTGCTATTGTCATGGCTGGAACAGTACCAAACCCT
>Ga0209499_1002851_pt1 | contig 10848 bp, 14 predicted proteins | sample C_130208_EF_Meta_FD_187306 | JGI IMG/M metagenome (GOLD analysis project Ga0209499, IMG submission 187306) | Freshwater microbial communities from Lake Croche, Canada to study carbon cycling - C_130208_EF_MetaG (SPAdes) (version 2) | ecosystem: Environmental > Aquatic > Freshwater > Lake...
GGGGGGGGGGGAGGGTAAAATTTTCATGAGCCCCCCCCTGCAAAAACTGCAAGAACTGAAAAACGCTTGTTTTATAGAAGTTTTCTGCATGCAATAACTCTGCAAGAACCCGGTAATAACCGGGTAGGTGCGTTTGAGTGCGAGAGGGGGGGGGATAAAAACTGCAAGAACTGTAATTAGTTACTGTGTAACGACTTATGGCGAGTCAAAACCAGTTCTTGCAGAAGCCATAACCGGCGACTACTGATTTTCGGTTGTTGCTGGCTCGACGGAGGTTGTGGTTGACGTTAGGCGCGGAGTGATACGCAAACCACGAAAACCACGTCCGCCCCGTGGTCCCGCCTCTTTGCGCATGTCTTCTATTTTGTGCTGGCTTTTCAGAGTTCCTAGAACGTCTTCAATTTCTTTAGGCTTGAACGTTCCCATTTTGCGAAGGAATGCGTGACGTGGCATGAAGGTATCGCCATGGTCGGATTGCCACGACAACAAAATCTCGATGGCCTTTTTGCATCGCTGGCCGTGTTCGCCATCGACCATATGTTTCGACAAGCTGGATAACATTTTGCGCGTTTGGTAGTCGGCAAATTGTGTGGACCACGTTGCGGCGGCAACATCGATAATCGGATTGCGGTAATCCGCCGAACATGCGTGCAGCAAGGCAAGCTTGTGTACTTTCTCACCGACTCGAGACCAGATACTCATACGAGTATCGTCTTGAGCGGATTCGGCTATTTGATATTGTTCGTCGGCATAATCTCGAGATTGGTTGATTATGTCGGTTGCTTCCGGCGTGATCGAGACTATTAGCGGGACGGGAAACTCGTTAGCCAGGTTGCCTTGCGTTCCGCCTAAAGCCTTCCAATGCGCGGCGGTTTCGATTATGTCGGCTGGAATATCAACGTGACGACCTGAACCCCGCTGGCCCCTATTTCCGGCCTCTAGAATCAACATGCGGGACAATCCGCCGTTAGACATAACTTTGGCGTTAAGACTTTCGTAAAAGTTTTTGGGAATGGCAGTTGCGAACAAGCACAAATTTGGGTGGACAATCTCGAGCGAATCCATGCCGACTTTTGCCCGCATGGAATACGTGCTGCTTGCCGTGGTAAAAAATCTCATCAGGCTTGCCATAATTTGTTCGTATCTAATTTCTTTTCCTTTTGATATTTGCAGAAGAAAATGGTCGAATTCATCCGTTTGGAACAGCATGGATGGTTGCGCATGTAGGCGATCCTCGAGCCCTTCCATCGATGCGATCAGGTCAGCAACCCATTTGCCCTCACCAATTTTCGACATGATTTGCCGATTGATCTTGCGCGGATAATCTTTGCCTACTCCGGAATTGGCCAGCGCAACAACGTACAGATTGACGCGTGTTCCGTATGGATCGCATACCTTGCGGCCTGCCAGCAACGCTTGAATGGCGATGGCTCCACCAAATGCCAGGGCTCGATTCGGATAATGTGCTGTTGCAATTGTGTGGGTCATGACACGATCGACAAAACCTGGAATCGACAATAGGTGTTCCGGGCATGGCCCCGGATCCTCAACAGAGAATTGATCCTCAATTTCAATACCGTCTTGACCAAAATGATCTTCGACTAGCGCAACCGCAATATCGTCGGGATTGTAGCGGCTGATACTGGTGCAGATCCGGACAACCTCGCCTCGTGGTAGTGGCGGCGAACATCGTTGGTTTTCGGCCATCAATGCGGCCTCGATACCGGCTTGCGTCATGCCCGCGCGGCGCATGACTCCAGCCATTCGAGCGAGTGCGGTATTGCGTGATCCTTGAATGATGACGTTGCCGTCTGGCGTCGATGGCACAACCTGCCGATTGACTGGCGATAATGCCGTGATGAGCCATTGCGGCGGCAATGGCAACGAATCCATATCAAATAGGCTTGCGTCATCAACCCACGAATATACCCCGGTTGGTAATCTCGATGGCGCAACAACAATGTACCCGCCATTTGCCCTGGTATCGACTCGAGGTGCAAGCATGCTGGCGGTTGATCGCCATGCCACGCCAGCGGGCTGGCGGAACCAAAAATGTCGCCCATTATTCGGAGTTCTTGCGGCCGCTCCGACTCCAAGATCATCGCAACCATACCCCGGCCATGGATTGTCTTCGCCATCAATATCGACGACTAGCAAGCCGGTTGTCGATATGCCGATATTTGCGTTTGGCGTTGTGGTCCACCATTCCGTTATCAGGTCAAGATCGGTTGTCGCGTCGAGATGGCCGTTACCGCCTAGCGGCGTTTTGCCATTGGGCGCACATTGAAAAACGGGGTATCCATAACCCGCGTATCGGAGTGCGGCTTCCAGCATCATTGTCGAATTCCTTTCGTGTCGTCAGTCATCAAGCTAAAACATTAACGCTTGTATCAATTGCTGAATCTACGACCTCTGGCCATCTGCCCATTGTTGTTTTAACTCGAATGGCGACTGTTTCATAAAATGCAAGACCATAAAAATCACAGTGCCATGAATCAAAACCTCTTCCATCTTTTGTTCGAATTCTTTCTAAAAATTCAAAAGCTTTTTCAATGCTTTCGGGATTTTCTATATTGCAAAATGAATCAGGGTAAAAATGAACAACATCGCCAAATTCGTTAATGCCACCAATTTGTAATCTACGCTTCAACCACGACTTTAATTGATAAAGCGTTCGCCATTCCCGAACAGTTTTTCCGCATGTCGTGTGGTAATTAATCCTAAGCTTTTCTTGTCGGTATGGTGCAATCTGGCGACCATTGAATATCCCGCCCGCATGATTTTTGACATAAATATCGTATGTCGTTTCCTTAACCTCATACTCGGCATCGTAATCCGCGTTCTTTTTGACATACTTACCTAAAATATCAACCTCATCTTCAGCAATTGCGTCGTGAAGTTTACCTTCTTTTGCTGGCCATTCGTATTCGCAATGTGGGCATACCCGTTGAGTGATCGAAACTTCGCATTGACAATTCGGGCATGACCTTGTTAGCGGCCCGCCCTTGCCTTCCTTTTGTGGTTTAATTTGAATCTGATCAATTGGTCCATGGCGTCGAATGTTGCCGCCAAAATCAAGCACAAGAAAATCAGCCTTGTTCGGATGCAATCGAAAACCACGGCCGACCATTTGGTAGTAAAGGCCAGGGGATTGAGTTGGACGCAACAACACCACGCAATCAATCATCGTCGCGTCGAATCCAGTCGTCAGCACGCCGACATTGACCAGATACTTAATTTTGCCCGCCTTGAAGGCCTCTAGAATCGACGATCTCTCCGCCGATGGCGTAGTACCATCAACAGTTGCGATCGTCGCTTTAAGGTCCATTGCTCTAAGAGTTTCCGCAACACATTTCATATGCGCCAGCGTAATGGCAAACAGCAAAACATGATTGCGATCTTGAGTTTTGGATAAGATCTCAAGGCACGCCAGCATTACCAAATTGTTTTCCATCATGCGTTCTGCCAGTTCGGCTTCCGCAAAATCTCCCCTAATTGTTTTAATGCCGCGTAGATCTGGAGTGTTCACCGAATGCTTGCTAATCGGCTTGCACAAATACTTTTGATGAATCAGATCAGATACGCCAATCTCATAACTGACCTTGTTTAAAATGTGATCACTGGCGCATATTATTCCGCCTTTGAGCCGATATGGTGTAGCCGTGAATCCGACAACCCGTAGCGATGGATTGGCTTGGCGCATAGCCTCGATGATCATGTTGTACTGACCATCTTGACCGTGCGGGATCAGGTGCGCTTCGTCAACAAATATGTAGTCAATTAGTCCAAACTGGTCGATCTTTTTTGCAATTGATTGCACGTTACCAACGATGATTTGGTTGTTAACATCACGACGTTTCAACCCCGCCGAATATATGCCGATCGGAAGTTCGGGCATAGTCGATACCAATCGATGGTATGTTTGCTCGACCAGTTCCCGAACGTGCGCCATGACCAGCACACGCGCGCCATCGGCTATGAGTTCTGCGCACAACATCGCCATAACTGGCGTTTTGCCGCCGCCGGTAGGGATGACCACGCAAGGGTTAACATCCGCTCTATGGTCAATAAAGAATTGATGCACGCTGTCGCATGCTGCACGCTGATACGGTCTAAGTTCCATGTCATCCTCTTATCATCATTTCAGAATAATCAAACAGATGTTCCCGCAACATCTGGTATGCCCGACGCAACTTCACCTCGACGTTCTGACGGCTCATGCCGTGATCCGCGCCAATCTCTTTTGGTTGATAACCATCGAGCGTGGCATTGACGATAAATCGCCAATCCTTTGGTAATTTGTTAACAGCGCGCCGAACATCAGATACCACGCCATTAATGCTGTTTTCGTCCTCATCAATCTTGTGGTTTTCATTCAGCTTACTCGTTACTGTGACAATGTATTTGAGCTTGCGCATTCTGATATGATGAAATTTTAAGCGCCGAACTATGTGGTATGCCCACGTCGAATACGCTGCAATTTCTGAATCATATTTATGAATGCGTTTGATAATATTGAGCAAAACAATCTGCACCCAATCGTCTGGCGATTCGTGTTTTGGGCGATAGATTAACGCGGCCTTGCAAGTTATTCGTATTTGGTCATCGGTCATGTCATGTCATCCAATTAGATCTTGCCATCACGAATGTTTTGTAAATCAAAACCTTTGGCTAATCTTGTGATGCGAACATATTCGCCACTTCCATCTTCGCTGAGTCTTTGATCTGTGACATGTAGTTGCTCACAGTTCATGCAACCCCAAGCACGTTCAATGACTCCTTTGATTGGGAAAATACCACGATGGCAGGCAATATTGCACTTTATGCAACGTGGTCCCCAAGCCCATTTTTCTTCTGCCGTAATATGCCGCACTGTTTCATTAACATCACTCATTTCATACTCCTTCTTTCAAAGCGATTAAAAACACGTCTGATCACATAGCTACGCAATAATGAGATCAGCGTAAAAACCAATCCGATCATCAGGTTTTTGTTCAGCGAAACATCAATTCCCATTATAGGGAAAACAATTAACTGCGTAAGAACCGCGCACCAATACCCAATCAGAATATTGGTGGCGGATTCAATAAGACTATTCTTCCGAGATTGCATGAGCGAACAAATCCTCATTCTCGACCGCGCGGCTGACCTGTTCCAAGTTCTTGACCGCTTGCGCAAAATATGAGCTCTTGAGCTCCATACCAATACCGCGTCGGCCGTTGGATACCGCGCCGAATATCTCGCTACCAACGCCCAAAAACGGACTCAGAACAGTCTCACCGGGATTGCTCCATAGTGTTACCGCGCGTTCGATAACGTCTAATTGGAGCGGATGTACATGCCGCTCATCCTCTGGCTCTCGACTCTCACGATACGGCAACACACGGCCAATGCGGATATCGTCCCACACGCTCGAGGCATATTGACGCCAGATCCAATGAGAATACCGATTCTCCGTTTGTTTGCCCTTGTGGTTCTTATACCGCTGAAGATCGGCGGGAATGGTACGCTCACCTGCATATGATTGCAGTCCGGTAGGATGATCTACTGGCACGGCATTCTCGCCGACTTTGCGAAACATTAGCAAATAGTCGGCGCTGGCAACATCGCACAACGTCGAATCCTCGACGATCTGTTTATGCGCCAGCCCCTTCGCCATGGTGCGATTGCGCACGCCCAATGGCTCTTTCCAAATAGCTCGACGCCCGCAAAATATAAAACCATGAACCTCATGGGCGCGTATCACGTCGCCGGGAAAATCAATTAGTCCAGTACCGACGTTGGCCCCGCAACCCATTTTTGCGGTATCGCCATTACCCTTGCCAGGCACGTCCATAACGTGAACCGCCGATATCCTGCCCGACTTAGTTAGCCGCGCAACTTCGGCAATCACATAACCGTAGTGGACAAAAAAATCTTGATAGTTGCGACAATTACTCAAGTCTCTTTCGTTACTGGAATAATTGTACAGCCCGCAAAACGGCGGAGAATATACTGAAAGATCAACGCAATTATCCGGTAACGTTTTCATAACCTCGACGCAATCTCCGTTATAGAGCGCGTATTCCTGCGTGATTACCTGATCTTTCACAGCCATGTCGGAACCTCTTCTTTCGTGGTATAATCGTTTCTTTTCCTGATCTGCAACTCGTCACTCATCATCGAGACCAGGTTTGCGAACATGGTTTCCGCCGCCTCAGTTTTTCTCTGAAGGCTAGCTAACACGTTCTCTTGACCGTCTGTTGTGATCATATCGACCACTACGGGCTTTTGCTGGCCGAACCGCCAGCAACGCCGAATGCCTTGATAAAACTGTTCGTAGCTATGCGATGGAAAAAATGTTTGATGCGCGCAATGCTGAAAATTCAGGCCAAAGCCGCCGATCGTTGGTTTTGTAATCAATACCCGAATACTTTTTTTGATGAATCCCGCAAACGATTCTTCTTTGTGGCCCTCATCGTCTGAACCAGATACCTCGACTGAACCGGGAATCAATTTGGTTAAGCGTTTGCCTTCCTCATTCAGATTGCACCACACAAGCGATGGTTGATTGTGCGCGTTGACCAATTGCGCAACAGTCTGGCAACGCTCATCAATGGTGCGTCTGAGGTCACTACGTTGTTCGGCTAGGCCAACCGCTGGCAGGTCAAACAGATAACCATCACGCGGACGGTTAGCCTTGACCGTATGCTGGTTAATTTTGAGCTCTGGCAGGTCATAACCACGGTCATCGAATCCTAGGTCGGACGGCTTGCGCATCGCCCTGGCCCACGAACATACCCAACGCCAGAAGTCATGTTCGGCGTGCGGCCTTAGTCGAAAAAATCCTGCCATATGTTCTTGTCGAGCGGTCGAGGTCGATTCCGTTTTCTTGAAAAACTTATTCATCATGTCCTGAGCGCCCATTTCGCCGATGGCCTCGCTTGACGTGCCTAACTCGATATAATCGTTCGGCGCGGCGGTAGCGGTACACAATAATCGGTATGGCCTTTTGCGCATAAAATCGGTAACGGCTTTTCGTGTTTCGCCGTCGAAATTCTTCAGGACGCTGGACTCATCGCAAACAACACCTTGAAAATCTTCCGGCGAAAAATGATGGAGCCGTTCATAATTGGCTACAACAATCCGATCTCCAGCAAGCAATCCCGTGCGACGCTGCACAACATCAATACCAAATTTGGATCCTTCGCTGACCGTCTGAAATGCTACGGCCAGCGGCGTGAGAATAAGCACGCGGCCATTAGTTTTGCGGGCGACATTTTCCGCCCACGTCAATTGCATAGCGGTCTTGCCTAGGCCACAATCGGCGAATATAGCCGCGCGGCCCTTGCGGATAGCCCACTCGACGAGTGCTTTTTGGAACGGAAATAATGCGTCTGGCATCCATACCGGATCAAAACCGTGTAGCGATCCGACTTGAGTTTTGCGCTCAAGAAATTGATCATAATTCATATCGAGTCCTTTCGTTCTCATCTCATTTCATCGAAACATTGCAAGCTCGAGGAATCGAACCTCGATGACTCATATTAGTTTTGAGCCTCCACCAGTACCCGCACGATTCATTGATCCATTGATTTATTCATAACCCACTCAATCGTCGATAATGTTACTCGTGCTCCGCCACTATATTGACCAAAATGAAGGCCAATCTCTTTCATATGTTCTTGCAACTTATGAAAGTTAATTTTGCTGACCATTTCGTCAATTGTAAGGCCTTTTTGCAATGCAACAGATTTCATTGCCATAAAAGTCCAATAAGTATCATAAAGTCCACCATATTTAGTAGTATTCTTAATCCAATTCCACATTTCATTTAAATCGGGGACATTCGGTGCTTCATCATGACACATTGCACAAAGCGCAACGATGTTTTCAGGTTTATCACTACCGCCTAACGACTTAGGTATAATATGACATTTTTGAGTAGTTCTTTCGCATCCGCAACGCCAGCACATTATCGCGGCTTCAGCCCAGTCGCACCCCATGTCTAATTCACTAACAATACCTTCCCAATGATCAATGGCCTGCTTAAGCCATTTGAATTTTGGTTTATTAATTTTATTACAAATTTTGTAAAAGTCTGGATGATCTTTAGATGGTTGCGTCCCAGACGTTGTGTTTTCCATTGTATCTTGCTCCTTATCTTATAAAACAAAAAGAAAAATCCGTTGGCCATGGATGACAGTTCAGGGTTAACCTAAAATATTGAATTGAAACGATCAATCCAACGCCATGGCCAACGGAAGACGGATGGTTATTTAGACCACTTGCCCTTGATTGGTGCAGTTGGTGCCGCTGGTGCTTTCGGCGGAAAATCAACCAGTTCAGGTTTTTGAACAGCGACTTGAACCGCTGGATAAAATCCCTTGACGACATTAGTTTCGCCGCCAGTGTCGGCGCGCTTCTCAACCCTGATATCAATGTTGAGCGGGATATCCTGCAACTCGCTGGAATCGCTAGGCGTCAACACGCCTACCGCCCGACAAATGGCCGACAATTCAGCCTTGGCGATCGATACCGCAATCGGGTTAGGATTGTCGAGGTTTAGCCGACTCCATACCTTCCGGTCAGCGTGCGGCCCCTGAATAATTGTGAATTCCAATTGCAGATATTCACCATTGCCAGACTTCGTCGGTTTAGTCTCTGTTTTTGAGATCACCACGTCGTATTTCCCGGTAGGGATTACGTCGCTGACGTTCTTGGCTGGCTCAATATCGCGCGCGTTGAAACCTGAGAGATTCATGGCCTATCCTTTCGTAATTGCGTGACAAAAATCATTCCACGATAGCGGCAAATCTGCCGTTACCCCATATCGATTCTTGGCTAGGCACGCTGGACCTCCAACGGTCCGAAGGATGCGTGCCCCGCCATCCGCACCAATCGATCGAGCGATCGCCCTGGTACGGCCAAAACCGGCCCCGTTATCGACCTCAACGCGCATACGTCGAGTTGCAAACAGTACCGCATCGGTCCATTCACATACAAGGCCGCAAGCGTGTTTGTGTAATCGTGGAGCGTACCTATCGTACGGTGTTGACTCCGGATCTTCAAACCGCTCGACCTTCGCATGCGCCAATAAAATTACGACCATATTGCGATCGTTGCGCAATACGTCGAGACTTGCGCACAACTCCCGCCATTTCGTAACAGCAAGCATATAACCTTTACCGTATCCGCCGCCAGCTTTTTCGATGTTATCGACATTGTTTTCCGTGCAGACCTTGTCGAAAATCAATCGTTCCAGCCAGTCGAGCGAATCGATGACCACGGTTTCATAATCGTGGTCCATAGTTTTTAATTGCTTCAGTGCAGTTGCAACATCATCGTATGACGTTGCAAGCGGAAACTGCGCACAATCAATTTCACCAATACCATCCTCCGTAGGGATGAATATAGGTTCTGGACAACCGGCGGCAAAAGTGCTTTTGCCAATCCCTTCCGTGCCATAGATTAGCACCCGTGGCGGCTTGCCCGCCTTGCCTTTCGTTATTCCTGGTATCATCTCGTTTCCTCGTTGCGCCGAATCCTCACCGCTGGTCCAGCCAGCGCCCGAAAACTGGCATGAGATCCAGCGGCACTATCTAGGACGATCACGCACTCGTCCTCGCCATCGCCAAATACGATCTCCTCATGCACCCGCATATGCTCAAGTTCAGGTCCATTACCCTCATTAATCTCGAGCACGGCCTTTCCGCCCGATGCGAATTTTAAAATCAACGTAGTGACAAAATCCTCTTTGCCCTTAACAAAAATCACAAATGATTCGCCGATTCGGCGATGAACTCTCAAACCCGGACGGAATGGTATGTCCGTCGTCATGTCATGTCCTCTCATCGTGTGATGGTCAAATGAATCTGACCATCGGTTGGACGGCTCATCGGAGCCGCAATTGTGACGGCTACATGGGTAGCCTGGCATCCAGTCAGTAAACATGCCCCAACAATAATTATACGGATCATGAGACGATCACTCCATGAATGTAGGAACAGGCGGATCCAGTCTAATGTCGTGATCCGCTGGTTTTGTTTTCGGCGCATTGTTGACGTTGAGTGCAACCCAAATCCGCAACGCTTCGCCATCCAAATCGATCATCGCCCGCATTTCCGCTACGATCCGCAAGGCTTCGTCAAAGTCTTGGCATCTAGCGTTGCGAAAATTGCTAGCACGGTTGCGACAACCGACGCAAGACAAGCAATCAGTAGTATCACGACGCAGTTGATTTTTAAGCGGGCATTTTGCACGGCAATCCGAATGCGGGTTGCGCATCGTGGATCGCTCCCGCATCCATACGTATTGCTGTTTGGTTTCGGCGTCAATATATGCCGTCAATGCGTCTTGCAGGTCTTTTTGTGCGCTTATCAATTTGCGCGTTTGTCGGCAATCGTCGGCGCGTATCTCATGATCGAGATCGCGCGGGTTGAATTCACTGGCTGGATTATTCTGCATTATCGGAGCTCCTTCTCTTAACGCATCGGATCAAATCAAACATCGTTTCAAACATTTCGATATCAATCTCAACTGGATCGCTAAAATAACAGCAATCTTCGTTGACCTGCATAACGCGTTGTTGTGCAAATCCGTTATGCATTTTTATTTGGACGTGGTGCATTGATCGACCGGAAAAACTTTTCGGCTCTTGACCGTGCGATATGTCGATCCTTGCTGGCGCGCTGGATACCGTATTCCATTCTCTTTTATTCGTGCGCATCATCATTATCAGACTCCTTACAATACCGCAGAAAAGCTAAAATTCGTGCGGCCGCAACTGCGTCCGATAACTCTCGCTGGATTGTGTTGAGCGCATACATTAGCGCGCCATCGGATTCGAGGTATTGACCTCTTGTCAGA
>Ga0209499_1002852_pt1 | contig 10848 bp, 12 predicted proteins | sample C_130208_EF_Meta_FD_187306 | JGI IMG/M metagenome (GOLD analysis project Ga0209499, IMG submission 187306) | Freshwater microbial communities from Lake Croche, Canada to study carbon cycling - C_130208_EF_MetaG (SPAdes) (version 2) | ecosystem: Environmental > Aquatic > Freshwater > Lake...
ACTCCCTTCACTTTTGATGGTGGAATTAGTTTTCATGTTACTGGAGCTCCAGCGGCAGAATTTGATGCTTTTAGCCCTGATTGGTTATTTTTTCCTATTGCTGGTGGACCACCAGTTCCTCCTCCTGTGGTAGCACCAGCTCCTCCACCTGGAGCTGCAGCTCTTCCAGACGGTGGCCCATTATTTATCTCTGACGGTGCGCAAAATGTTGTCACCATGGAAAACATTGCTGTAGGAGATCAACTTGTTAATTGGAATATGAATGCTGATCCGGAGGGAAGAAGAGAATCTAACTTCGGCCATTATTACACGGTGAATACTTATAATCAATTACCAAATCCTAAAATAAGTCCAACTACAAGAGCACGTATTAATACAAAAAATCCCAAACGGTATACAGCATCGCGTAGAGTGGTAAACACAGCATTTCCCCAAGGAAGTGCGAATGCTGGTCTATTTGAAAGAAGTCGTTCTAGGAGAAAGAGAAAGGCTAAATCACGCAAGAATAAAAGGTCATAGATCCCTACACACTTCACATACCGGCCATTTCCACTTCTTAGGTATTTCCTCCCCGCAGTCCGGACACCTCTTCACGTATAGCTGGGTCACAGCAGCCTTAATCTCAGCAACGAGTTCGTCCGTTATCGGACCTATTAGCATGACAGTCATGGGTTTATCCCCACCCGTCTTATCTCTGTAGGAAAGAAACAGGCGACTTCGCATAAACCAGACTTCATCTTCCGGATAATATTCTGGGCTGAAATAGCATTTGTACTGTTTCATAAATTCCGCAACAACTTTATCTGCTGGAACTGTTGCGGCTCCATCATAAGGATCCGAATATTCAAATGTGATGATTTCAAAGTCTTCCATTACTTTACATAATGTCTAAGAAAAAACTTAAGGATCTATAGGGTCTAGAAGTGGATGACTTCTACTACAACAGCGGCACTTAGCAGCCTCAATTCGTTCTATACGTTTATTTGTCATAAAAATCCATGTGGACAATAATATAAATTGTAGAACGTAGGCTATAATGCTAAGTGTATCAGTTACATCCATTAGTTATTTAAGTTTGTGCGTTTTTTAAGTTTTAAGAAACACTGGTTTTTCTCTCCTTGTATACTGAAGAAGGCCGCGTTCCTCCTTGGAGGTTCTATAATAGTGATGATAGCATTCAATGGGATCATCACTAATTTTATATTCGGGCTTCATTGCGATTGCGAAAGTCTGTAGACCCAAGGATGGAAGGGTCGGTGGATTCTGTCGGAGCCACTCCGCATGCTGCTGGCACGCATGGATTTTTCCGTAGCGGAATGTGAACTCATGGCCAATTGCTATTGCCAAATCACATGCCCACAGGTAATTTTCTAGAGAAGCTCGAATCCATTTAGTACACGGATGATGGAGATGGACAGGACGATATCCTTGTTCTCCTCCTCCCCGTTTGGGAGCGTTAAGAAGGGAGGGCGGCAGGTCCAAGAGTTTCTGTGCTCGGCTAATAGCAACAGCAGACTTATTTTCCAGCAGTTCTGGATATGCGCTGGTCCAATGAGCAGAGTACAACATCTGGCACGCCTCCAAAATCATTTTTACAACATGCTTATCAGCATGGGCCTCTGCGGCCTCGGTAGGATTACTTGACAAGATAAAGAGATTCATTTTGTGGTCGCAAGCTACCCGAGTTAAACACAGTATTCAATTTTTACGCACTAATGTAAGATGCTAGATTTGATTTTAATAACTACAACAATTCCTTCAGCCATATCTGACCGACGGCTAAGTAATCTTGTTCAGAACTTTAACAAATATAAGATACCTCTTTTGCTTCATCATGGTAACCAGCAGAAGGATAAAATAGAAATTCTGTACGAGAATATGTTGGCTATGATTTCGTTATTCAAACGGACATCCTATGAATTTGGGATTATCTGTGATAATGATTTTTTCCCTATTGACAATTTTATAAATAATTTAGAGGCAACTGTTACCGCTTTACCACCGGGATGGCGGACACTTCATTTATGTCCTGGATTTCTTTGGGGAAGGAATGGCCGGATACCCGCTGTACCCGGTGAACTTAAACCTAGTTGGCCGATTGATGCCTTATCTGTTGATCCGCATGGCCGTTTTTTTGTGGTGGAAGATCGTGAAATCTATATCCAGAAGGAGTTCTGGCTCGGTGGGCCGATGGCTTTCCTTGTCAATAAGGCTACCATTGATAGTCTTCTTTGTGACTTTAAAACATCATTTTTGCTAGAGCCTACGCTGAATGATGTTATCCTGACTAAGATTCTAACATCAAATGATTACATCTGTAGGTTACCTCTGCTTGGCTATGAGGCTGAAGAAGGAGGTGCCACTTTCTAGGCCTTACGTGTTCTGTGTCTTCTCTGCTTGTGTTTTCGTGTCCGCTGAACATTATTATTTGCCATTAAAAATCCGCGTAGACCCCGTTTCTTATTCTGTTCTTCCTGTGCGACTCTAGCAATCTCCTCATTGCTGGTTGTATTCTGCTGTTGCTGCGCTAACTGCTGCGCAGATCCCCAAGCGGGAAACTTTGTGGCCGTCCTAGAAAATCCCGTTACCTCAACGGTTGCGAATAACGCATTATGGTCCGAATCATCAAATAAGTCAGCACCCTTATGTTGTAGCACATTTACAGTTGTTTCATTTCCGGGATGATAGAGAATACGGTCGCAACGGCTAGGCGTACGCTTCTCATCAACGCAGTCTTCCATTCCCGCGGGAAGTGGAGGTCCACCAGGAAAAACCGGTTGGAGTTTCCGCGCCCCAGCACAGGCCTCACCGCGACCCTTCTCAAACTTACATGTAATTACACGATCTTCAGGCCGTAAAAACGGCAACTCTTGAAGGAAGGGAATATTGCTAGAAAGCAAGTTGGTCAGTTGATTGTGCTGGTCCGGATTAATACGGAAATTCAGGTCGCCTGTGATAAAAACAGTCGTGTCACTTGTAGCAAGGCTACGAATAGCGGGGAGAAAGAGAATTTCCTTCAACTTCTGTGCGCGGAAATTGAAACCGAGACCGCGGTCCCCCTTTTTCTTGAGAATTGGAAGATGCATGTTGATAAATAACATGGGATAAGGCTGGTATACTTTTACCCAAACGGCGCCTTTGCTGAACCCCTTTGTGCCAAATGGAAGACGTTCAGCAATACCTTGCCCCTTGAGAAGGGCTGCTCCCAATTGTCCATTAAGTTCAGGCAAGGGTCGTTTTCCATTCTGCGGCTCGGTCATTCCTTGTGATTCTAGCATATCATACTTCATATACACGCGCAAAACAACATTCATGTCTGTGCGCTTTTGATTAAGAGAAACCATGTGAAAGAGACCGTAACCTTTATTTGTCAAAACAGTACCAAAAATGGAATTATTATTAAGAGGTCGGAAATCCTCTTGTGTTGCCTCCACATGAATATCAGGGTCATAGCGAAGAACCTCCGATGAATCAGCGGATAATTCCTGTGTTGTATTTGCTAAATTAAAGGAAACTATATTTACCCTTACCGGCTGAAATACGTGGGGCATCTCTATTTATTAAATAGGATTAATCCGGAAAGATTTATAGTCGCGCCCCTCATTGGGATTTATCTCCTTTCCTCCGTCCATATATACGAGTGCTTTATTAGTTGAACTGTATACAGTCTCATATGACTTATACAAATCCGCCGGAAATGTGTTTGTATTGTGCTTGTGCCGAACATACTCCGAGCAGTTGAGAATTGCTAGAGTATACGCGCTAATATTTGGGGATAATTGAATTCTCGTCTCGGTATGGTAGGCTTCTAGCAGTGGATATTTGAATGTATGCCACATCTCATCCTCAAGAGTGGCGGTGTCAATGTATTTGAGATTGTGATTATCTCGGTCAGCAAAGGAAACATCTACAAAGGTTTGACCTGCTGGATCGTTCAAATAACACTTGATCCCTATCACGAGGGGCTTCATTTCATCCCAGCCTGCGTGACCGAACTTGCGAACTGTTTGACTCAGATTTGTATTCAGACGAAACTCAAAATCGCTAAAATAGTTGATTTTGGTTTTTACTTGTAGCAGATTTCCATGATTCTGCGCTAGGGGGAGCACTTCACGGTGAAGGTCAAATTCATTCATTTTCTGCTTTTTGTTAAGCAGTAACGAGGGGGCTTCAATTTTTACGCGTCTTCCTCTGCTTTCTCTTGCGCGTCCGACTACGGTCACGTGTATTTACGAACGGACGACCTAAGCGCACCAATGCTGCTTTGGCATCATCATCGCCCCCATTTGCAGCAAGACGATAATACCGAATGGCTTCTTCTATATTTTTACCAACCCCTTCTCCTGCTTCATATATTCTTGCTAGTTCATATTGTGCGTCAGGTAAACCCTGTTTGGCTGCTAGCATAAATAATTTCAATGCTTCTTCAAGATTTTTTTTTACTATTTGTCCATCTATTAGATAGGCCGCCCAGTTTGTTTGAGCTGACGCATGCCCTTTATCGGAAGCCTTTCGTAAATATACTATGCCTTTTTTTAAATCCTTGGTTACTCCTATTCCAAATAATAAGCGTTGCGATAAAGCAAATTGCGCATCCGCATTACCGCCTTCTGCTGCTGCTTCTGTTTCATCTAATGGCCCTTCACGCCATTTCCGCACAGCTCTATGCTGCGCTATAATATTATCAGGAAGACCGGGAGGAGGTAATACTTCAGGTCTAGGAATTTGTGCCCATCGCTTACATTCACCCTTGTGTCTCTGCCAATCCGCTGTCTGATGCTCCGCATTACAGTAATGTGCTGCTTTACATCTTGAGCACGCAAATCGCGGCCCTTGAGCATCGCAGCAGGCACAGTGCGACCGATAATATTCTATAAATTCAGCATTTTCTTCGGGAACTGGTCTTGGAACACACGCCATCTCTTTTTAATCAAGATATTAAAGCGGCATTTTAAAATAGTGATTTTGCCCCCAAAGAATATAATCATTTCTAAAATGAATTACATCAAATAAATAATGTAACATTTTCCAGATTTCTAAATCTATTTCAGTTCTCTGTGCGCAGTTATTTTTAACACGATAGAAAACATGTGTAGGATCTATATATAAATCATATATCTTGGGAACTGTATTTAAGTGTACAATTCTAGAAGTAAATAGCGTAAGATCTTGTTTATACGCATATTCTCTTGTTAAAAAATCAATTGCTATATCATCCGCAAACATTGTAACTGCATCATGATTTACATTATCATCATAGGCTAAGCGTTTTGCTACATCATTTGAAAAAATTATATTTGTTCCTTGACAATAGACATCTAAACCTGGATTTCCTGTCGCAAAAATAAATGGTCCAGCAATCAGCTTTTCCCTTGGTAGACGAGAAAATAAATTATCTAATGCTTTGAAGTTTATAAAAGTTGTTGCGTTACATCGTAGAATATAATCTGGATTTTGACCTGTGTTAAAAATATTTTGTAAAGCATATTTAAATTTTAGAAACATATAGGGTTGAGCATCAGTACTATCTGTTAATAAAATATGTTCATCTGGCTGAAGTTGGTATCCTTCAGGTACTTTTCCATTAAATAGAAACATTACAGGCATATTGTACTGTTTAGATTGCTTACGCGTAATTTTATTACACTCAAGGCAAAGTGTGTCAAATGATGAAACAATTATAATAGATATTGATGTTAGATTTGATTCTGTCATTATTGTTATAATTTATATGCTTAATTATTTAAGTATTATAATTTTTCTATATAAACCAAAGCATCACTTACTTTATCTCCAAAATTCTTAGATTTAGAATCAAAAAACTTAATACTTTTAATTTGCGGCTTAATTAATTCAATCTCATCTTTATTTATATATTCATTTGTAATCCAATAATTATTCTGCCATAATTGAAATAATATTTTTGTTGAAATACAAGTCTCTATTTCCGGTTGATAATGTAAATCTTCTATTATATAATATCCACCCGATTTAAGAGAAGACCAAAGCGTTTTAAAACTTATTTGCTGATGTTTAGAGGCATGATATCCATTATCTATGATAATGTCATACTGCTTGTATTTTAATTGCTGTAAATCATTCTCATTGGATTGGTCACCTATCAAAATCTTAATATTGTTATGCTGCGCATTAAATTTTTGAAAATGAGGATTAATATCAAATCCAGTAATATTGATATTTTTATTAAAATAGTCATTCCACATAAGTAAACTAGGAATATTATCTGTAGCAATCATATTTAATCCAATTTCCAAAAGATCAACTTTTTTAAGAGGATCTTTGTCTAGAATATCACTAATAATTTCTTGATATAGTATTGTATAATGATGCGCACAACGATACGTATTACCTTTATCTGTTTTATGATAATTAGCAAAATATGTCAACGTTTCATGAAACAGTAAGTTTTTATCTTTAATATCGGGAACACAATAATTAATATAATAATTGCTCCATATTTTATCATCTTTAAAAAACTTATCATAAAGTAGTTGCTTATTATATGTATAATCAATAAATTGTTGTACCGTTTTATGAGCAATTGAAACAAGATTTAAGTCATACCCAGCAGGCGTTCGGATTGCTTTATTGTTTTTATAATCTACTAACCAACCGCAGAAATCTAAGTTTAAATTTTCTATTAAAGGATTATTAGTTGTAATGTATATTATATTATCGGTAATATCTATTATACTATTTAAATCAAATATAAATATTTTAGGAAGATGTCCAAAATTAGTTAGCCACATATTTTTACCACTATGAAATGAACCATGTAGATCAAATAGTAAACATGTATCTTTATTATAATTTTGTTTCAAATATGAAATGTAATCATCTGTGTATTCTCTATTAATTACTCTACTTGAGTGTAAGTAAACAGCTTTATATTGCGGATAAATAAAAGAGAATAATTTAATTAATAAACAACCATCTCTTGTTAGAAATAACACAGTTGTGCGATTTTCTTTTTCTAATATTTCTGCTAGTTTATGACATATAAAAATTAATATTGGAATATTTATACAAATCTGTACCTCATAAGTATACCATTCTTCTGATTTTTCTATATAAGGATTCATTAATCTAAATTTTCTTAAGAATCTGGATACTTCAAAATTTCGTGTTAAGAAAAATGTTTCTAAAACTGTAAATTTATAAGATATAGTATGAATACCCGATATGTTATATTTAGAAGCCATCTCAATATCTGAATGATAATTATCGCCTATATGTGATAAGATTCTGTATTCTTGAACTAATTTATTCCACATACTTCCATTGTATTTTCCACCAGGCGAAACATATAAAATTGTGTTTGGATTAATCCTATGATAGTCAAGCAATCTTCGGATTTCATTAGGTGATAAATACATATCTGAAACTAAAATATCGCCATCATTAATTCGTAAAATATTATTCATAATAGGTATAGTATTTTCCATTTCAGTCTGTATTTCAAATTCTCTTAGTTTTTGAATTAGTTCTGTGGATTCATTTGTTATTTGCTGAATAATATTATAGATACTATCCATTGTACCATTACTATTCTGTTCCGCAAAAACTCTGATTTGTTTAAAATTTGCATAGGGAAATTTTTGCTCTATTATATCAAATAGATCAGATGGAACTTTTACAGTACGAGCTAAAAGTGTATCAAAAATATCAAATGATTGAACATAATTGAGAAAACTAGGATTTCGTGTTTTATCAATTACAAATACTAAATCATCATAACGATTTTTAATACCTCTAAGGTCATATAACATTATATAAGGTTTCAAGATTTCTGGTACTTTATTAATAAGTTCTTTCATCCAATCCCATGATTGTACATCTTCAATAATTAAGATTCCATCATCTGTCATAAGTTGAGAATATAGACGAATAAATTCTTTCATTGATTCCAATGTATGCGGCCCATCATCCAGCATAAAATCACATTTTAGATTTTTATCTAAAAATGTTTTTTTAAAAAAAGTCTCATCATAGGCATTAGTTGAAGTATATAGAACGATTCTATCTTTATTCTTCAAATCATCTGAAATTTCATTTGACGGTAAAATATCTAATGCGTGAACTGTAGCATTCGGAAAGAAGTCATACCATAATTTAGTACTACCTCCCCGATAAATACCAACTTCTAGCACTGTCTTTGCTGAGTTTTTTTTCGGTGCTAAGAGTGATTGATATAAATCCAAATAGGAATGTGTTGTATTCTTATCTGTTCGGGTATTATCAACTAGGGAAGATAACATTATACTATGTACACAAGATGGTTTTATGTGTAAAATCTAACTCATAGCAGCAAAAAATTGAATGGCTGCCACCCACAGATTAAAAGCAGGAAGACTATAATGAAGCCCGAAATGCGTTCTCTGCTAGAAAATCTAGGTAATGTTGGCGACTTGACTTATGTCGGAGTCGGCTCCGCAATTCATAATCTGCCGGGTCTAGATAATAAGACTGACCAGATTCTGCCGCTTTTCGTGCGGGAAATGCTTTCTAGTGGTACGCGGGTCACTGCGATTCACTTTGACCCAATGTTTAGGATTGATGTAATGAAGGAATATTTCAATCGTTATCCGGATGCGGACTTGCGGCATCTTGGTTTTGCTTGGCATTGGAGGCTCAAGGATGTAGAGGTCTATATTCTGCCCTATGCTTTTGAGCATAAGGGCCAGTACCAAGCGGATGAAGCTGATGTAGACTTCTTGGATGCTCTCATTCATCGTGTTCTTTTATCGCGCGGGTCTTTCATTTTCCAGCAGTATACTGGCTATGATCCTGTAGATACATTCCGAGCCTTGTATGCTTCTTCTAGACTGCGGTCGGAATTCAAGGACCGTGTGCTGTTTGATGTTTCCTATGGCGCGGATACAGGATGCTGTACGGATTTGACGCGGTGGCGACCTATTTATACGCCCCACGGTGGCTTTATGAACTTTCTGCTGTATGATATGGATGAGATGACTTCAATCATCGGCTACAATAAGCAGACGGATAAACTCATCTTTGATTATTTTAAGAAGGAGTTTGTTAAGACTGTAAATGACAATCATGTGAATTACCGGCGGCGTTGTAAGGAAGATTCATGCTTATTTACGGTCGGAATGCCATATGGTGAAATGGCTGACCCTGAAGTCATTATGCGTCATCTTAAGACAGAGATTTACCGTTATGTGGAAATTTTCAAGCGTCTAGGTATGCTTTCACCGGAGAAGGAGGTAGAATTGGCTGGACTCATGTTGCGCTATAAGGCAGCCGATGGCGTGAATGTTTATGATTGGTATTCGGCGGTTACTAAGATTGTATAGGGTAAATTTCATATTGTGATATAGGAATGGATTCTAACGCAGGAAACATTTTAGGAGTATTTGCTTTTTTAACTTCATCTGCGGGTCTTATTTATGCAGCCGTAAATCACAAACGAATTCGTTGCCGCTGTTGTGGCAAAAATTTAGATATGTCTGTTGACGTTGATCCAACAGATGTGCCAAAAGCAAAACCAGTAAGTCCTGAGCCCTCTTCTGCTATAGCACCAGTTGTAGAAGAGGCCCTTCCTCAAGAAGAAAAGCAAGAGGAAGAGGAAGAGGAAGTAGAGGAGGAAGAGGAATATGTGCCTCCTAAAAAGAGCAAAAAATCTCGTGTTATACCAGTTTAAACATATATCCAGCCATAAATATAATCTTTGGTAATCGGATGACGTGTTCCTCCCAAAGAATCTATCCAATATTGACCATAATTACAGTTTCCGTACTTATGGTGAAGTAGATGATGATTCCCTATTAAAAATGCGAAACGGGGATCATGTGCCATCATGCCACGGATATTCAAGAAAAGGAGCACCAGGATTATGTCTTGCGGTCTATAAGTGTAGACAACTGCCGGAAATATAAAGCCCACTCCTTGAAATACAGTTTCTACTGAATCTGCTAGATAGGTATCCTCATATGTGGGGACTGGCTTTGTATGATGAAGTTTATGATAATGATACATGAAGCGACTGTGAAGAATAACATGTGATATATAAAACCATATATCATATGAAATAACGGAGACCACAAGTCGGATCATCTACTTTGTGGGTTTTAATTTCGGCGGTGCTTTCTTGATTTTCTAGCACTGCGTTTTGCTTTGCGTGTCCTCTTACGAGAACTGGCGGGGGGAGAACCCCAGCGTTGCTTTGAAAGAAATGCTAATAATTTAATTTCAGCCATTCTCCGATGTATAAGTTCCCCATCAACAATTATACCGCGCGTATTTATACTATCCGGATTTTCTTCAAGAAATTCTTCTATTTCTTTCTGAAGGTCATCATCTGAAAGTTGATTTACGCGAATACGTTCTTGCTTCATAAAAGGATCTTGTAACAGCGGTTCTAATTTAGCCCATTCGGCTGCGCCTAGTGCAGCATTCTCCTCCTCAGATTTAGGAGGTCTGCGTGTTCTGCCAATACCGCATGCTTCAAACAATCCTACAATTCCTCCTCCAATAGCTCCTATTAATCCGCCGATTTCCTCATTTTGTGCGGCCTGTTTGATTTTTTGGGGGCTAATGCGTTCAGCTGCTTCTTGTCCAGCAGTATCCGCGGCTGCGTCTGCTTCATCGTCTGATTTTCCCGCTGCTTTTGCCTGTTGATATGCTTCCTGTGCTGCTTGGGCTGCTCCTGTTGCGGCGGGCAAACCTTTTCTAGCATGTCTTATCCAAACGCGGTGGCGTGCCTGTAAATCCGGGGCTTCTCTTTGAAATGTATTCATGACTTGGGCCAGTTGTTCGGCCTCCTCTTCTATAGGCACTTCCTCTTCCTTACGTTCTTCTTCGGCT